>ERZ1106935.29-NODE-29-length-166515-cov-11.558422_pt1 | contig 166515 bp, 146 predicted proteins | sample MGYA00403666_ERZ1106935 | MGnify/ENA primary metagenome ERZ1106935 (study PRJEB35170, sample SAMEA104062452) | human gut metagenome | biome: human gut; feature: human-associated habitat; material: faeces | place: Denmark | collected 2012-11-20 ... | reverse complement strand
TTCTTCGTTTTTTTTGTTACTATTTTGTTACCCACTATTAGTAATAGGTGGGCTTTTACTTTGATAATCAGAGCTATATTATGCTGTATGTATAATGTGTGGCAAAATCTTTTTAACAGTTATCAGTTGTGGAAGAAGAGAAAAAATGATCCCATTTAGAGCTTTTTTCAGCCGCAAGTCGGGAGCAGCAGAAGTTCGTAGTCTGCGACATCCAGCCAACGGTCGAATTTCAAGCCGACCTTCGTGAAGCGGGAAACCTGTTTGAACCCCAGTCTTTCATGCAAGATATTACTGGCTTCGTTCCCTTCCGTGATGCAGGCGATCAAGGCTCGGTAGCCATTTTCGCGACATGCTTCAATCAATCTTTGCATCAGGAGCATCCCGATGCCCTTTCCGGTATGTCCGGGAGACAGGTAGACAGTTGTTTCCAGCGTATAGCGGTAAGCTGAACGCTCTTTCCACGTATGGGCATAACAATAGCCGGTGATTTCTTTGTCTTCTTCGTAGACGAAATAAGGAAAGCGGGAAGATATTTCTGCAATTCGGGCACGCATTTCTTCTTCCTGCACCGGCTCCGTATCGAATGTAGCCACGCTGTGCAACACATATTCGTTGTAAATATTTGTGATCGCCTTTGCGTCCTGGAGCTCCACTTGTCTGATCATATCCCTTTTATCTTGTATTCTTGCCGCAAAAATAATGTATTAGAAGGAAAATAATCTGTATTTTTGTAGAATAATTGATATTGATATGAGATTAAGCAACGAGTGGTTTACCGCTCTTTCAGAGAATGAATCCGGACAACTGGTCACCGTTTCCGGTCGTGATGAATTAACTGAATTTATTCAGTCGGGCAAGTTCAAGGAACGGGTGGAAATCACCTGGAAATATGAAGGTGACGATAAAGGAATGCCTTCCGAAGCGCTTGCCGAAAAGATGGAGGAGGTACAGGAAGTTTTGCGTAAGGCGATGGAAAAAGATAAGCTGTCGATCCTGACCGGCGTTTATACCGGCGGCGGAGAGAGGATATGGGTCTATTATACCCGCACCGTCCGCGTTTTTGGTGAACGGTTGAACGAAGCCCTGGCGCCGTTTGAAATGTTGCCGATCTCTATCTATACGGAGGTGGACCCCGAATGGGAGGAATACCTGGATATGTATGAGATGAAGGAGTGGGCCATTGAATGATATGTTTTGCCCGTAGGAAAAAAATCAAGGGAACATGGTTGTAGAACTCGGAAACATGTTTGGTGATATCGTCCGGAGTTTTTGCTTCTGAGTTCTAAATAGCTTCTCTTTCCTGAAAGTTTAGAAAAACGAATGCTAAATATATTTACATATATTTGTGAGATTAGATAAAATGTATATTTACCATGAAGAATCACAACAGGAGGGATTTTATCAAGCAAGTCTCTGCTACCGGGGCTGTTTTAGCAACCGGAGCATTTGTTTCGTGTGCAGAAAAGGCATCGGCAAGCTGTTCGGGCGCCGGCACGGAAGAGAATATCCAAAGTAAACTAATCATTCCGAAGGCGCAGGGGCTGAAAATATCCGGGACTTTTTTGGATGAGATATCCCATGATATCCCACATCAGAATTGGGGGGAAAAGGAATGGGATCGGGATTTTGCTTATATGAAAGCGATCGGGATCGATACGGTAATCGTGATTCGGAGCGGTTATCGCAAGTTTATCACCTATCCTTCGGAGTATCTGATGAAAACATTCGGCTGCTATATGCCTTCGGTCGATCTGATTGACATGTACCTGCGTCTGTCGGATAAATACGGGATGAAGTTCTTTTTCGGACTATACGATTCCGGCAAATACTGGGATACGGGCAACCTGACCTGGGAAATCGAATCCAACAAATATGTGATCGAGGAGGTCTGGAAGAAATACGGGCATCATAAAAGTTTCCAAGGATGGTATCTCTGCCAGGAGATCAGCCGTGCGACCAAGGGGGCGATCGCGGCATTCAGCAGTTTAGGCAAGCAGTGCAAGGAGGTCTCAGGCGGTCTGCCGACTCTCATCTCTCCTTGGATTGACGGAAAGAAAGCTGTCGCTGCTGCTGGAGGAGACCTGACAAAAGCCGAAGCGGTCTCTGTGGAACAGCATGAAAAGGAATGGTCTGAAATATTCGACGGGATCAAGGGAAACGTGGATGCCTGCGCTTTCCAGGACGGTCATATCGATTACGATGAATTGGATGCCTTTTTCAGTGTCAATAAGAAGATGGCGGATAAGTACGGTATCGAGTGCTGGACGAATGCCGAATCGTTTGACCGGGACATGCCGATCAAGTTCCTCCCGATCAAGTTCGACAAGCTGCGCATGAAGCTCGAAGCGGCCGCCCGGCAAAAGTACGACAAGGCGATCACTTTCGAGTTCTCCCATTTCATGAGTCCTCAGTCCGCCTATTTGCAGGCAGGGCATCTGTATGACCGTTATAAGGAGTATTTTGAAATTGGATAAATAGGTGATTGCAAAAAGTAGTACGAAGACATGAACATCTCGCCATTCAGGGTTTCGAATTGGTTTTCACCTTGAATGGCGGGATGTTTATTTTTTTGTGCAAGATGTTTATTGTGCCAACAGATAGCTTTTGAAAGTCTCGAAGTCCTTTTCCATCCCTACGCTTTGCTTTTCTCCTTGCATGAAGGCTTTTAGTTTGGCGGGGATTTCGATGTCGGCATCCAGTATTTTGTCTACCGTCCCTTTGAACTTGGCGGGATGGGCGGTTTCGAGGAACAGGCCGGTTTCGTTCGGAGCCAGTTTGTTATCGATTAAAGCCTGGTAACCGCAAGCACCGTGAGGGTCTAACACGTAGCCCGTTTCGTTGTAAACTTGCTTCATGGTAGCCCCGATCTCTTCGTCTGTGAAACGGTAACCGCTGATCAGCTGGCTGATTTCCGCGTGCGGGTTGCCGTTCTTGCCGTACAAGTCCAGGATGCGGGCGAAGTTGCTCGGATCACCGACATCCATCGCATTGGCGATGGTCGGAACGGAGGGACGCGGCGTGTAAACCCCCGTGTGCAGGTATTCCAGGAACACGTCGTTGCGGTTGTTGGCAGCCACGAAACGTTTGATCGGCAACCCCATCCGATGTGCAAACAAACCAGCTGTGATATTGCCGAAGTTTCCACTGGGGACGGATACAATCAGTTGGTCCGCTTTGCCTATTTTATCCAGTTGCGCATACGCGTTGAAGTAGTAGAAAGATTGCGGAAGGAAACGTGCCACATTGATGGAGTTGGCTGATGTCAGCTTCATGTGGCGGTTCAACTCTTCATCCATAAAGGCGGACTTGACCAATGCCTGACAGTCGTCGAACGTCCCGTCTACTTCCAGTGCCGTGATGTTTTGTCCAAGCGTAGTGAATTGGCATTCCTGGATCGGGCTTACTTTCCCCTTCGGATAGAGCACGTACACATGAATACCCGGTACGCCGAGAAAACCGTTTGCAACAGCGCTTCCCGTATCACCGGAGGTGGCCACCAACACGTTCACCTGCTTCAATCCTTCTTTTTTAATGAAATAGCCTAACAGGCGGGCCATGAAACGTCCCCCTACATCCTTGAAAGCCAAAGTCGGGCCGTGGAATAGTTCGAGGCTGTAGATATTGTCGCGTACAGGGACGACCGGCGTCTCGAACGACAGCGTGTCCCGGACGATTGCATCGAGCGTTTCCGGTTCTATATCTTCCCCGAAGAAAGCCTGTGCTGCCGTACAGGCGATTTCATGGAATGATTTGTTTTTGAGACCGGAGATCGTATCCTTGTCCAAAGGCCGGATATGTTCCGGCATATATAAACCTTTGTCACCGGCAAGGCCTTTTACGACGGCTTCTTCCAGTGAGGCAAGCAGAGCTTGTTTGTTCGTGCTGTAATATTTCATAATAATTCTTTTATAAATTCGTCTTTCTCTAATATGCCATATTTCCCTTCCAGTACGGAGAACTCGTCGAAACGCGTCACGCTGTCGGGCTCCTGTCCCGGTTTATAGATAAGGAAAGGGACGGGAGTGTTCGTATGTGTACGGATGGCACAAGGAGTCGGATGGTCGGGCAGGACGGCAATCGCTACCGGTTCATCCCATTTCTGCAATTCCTCGAAGAGGATACCGATGGCTCGTTTGTCCAGGTTTTCGATGGTCCGGATTTTCAGATCTACATCTCCTTCGTGTCCGGCTTCGTCGCTGGCTTCGACATGAAGATAAACGAAATCGTTTGTTTTCAGTGCTTCGAGGGCGGCATGCGCTTTTCCTTCGTAGTTCGTGTCGTAGAGTCCGGTGGCACCTTCCACGTCGATTACTTCCAGGCCGGCATAAACGCCTATGCCTCGTATCAGATCGACGGCCGAGATGACGGAACCCAGCTTGAAGCCATACATTTCCTGCATGGTTTGCATAGCCGGACGATATCCCGGCGACCAGGGCCATATGCTGTTTGCCGGGTCTTTCCCGGCAGCGATGCGCCGGAGGTTGACGGGGTGGTCTTTCAGTATCTCCTGCGATTGCAGGATCAGGTTGTTCAGCAGATCGGCGGTTTCCTGTGCTTTGGGTGCTTCCGGTTTGATCATCAGGGGACGGAAGGGATGTAGAGGCACATCGTGTGGCGGAGTACAGTCCAAGCGCTTATCGCCTCCTTTCACAATCAACAGGTGGCGGTAAGACACACCGGTATAGAAATGTATGTGGTCGGACCCTAATTTCTCATTTAGAAAGCGGATCAGCTCGTCCGCTTCCTCTGTGGTGATATGGCCGGATGAATGATTCTTCAGGATATCACCTTCCACGCAGATCAGGTTGCAGCGCATGGCCATTTCACCTGGTTTCAGGTCATATCCGATACTGGCCGCTTCCAGCACGCCCCGTCCTTCGTAGACGGTCGGGAGGTCGTAGCCCAGCACTGCCATGTTCGCCACTTCGCTTCCCGGATGGAAACCGTCGGCAACGGTCTTTATTCGTCCGGTAACGCCCATTTCGGCCAGTTTGTCCATATAGGGAGTGTCCGCATACTGCATTGGTGTCTTGCCACCCAAGGCCTCTATCGGCTCATCGGCCATACCGTCTCCCAAGATGATGATGCTTTTCATAATTCTCTTCTAATAATTGTCAATTGTCAATTATCAATTGTTTAACGGATGTTAGCGATCGAAATAATATCGGCGAAGACTCCGGCCGCCGTGACATCGGCCCCAGCTCCATAGCCTTTGATGATCATAGGATACTCGTGGTATCGTTCGGTAGAGATCATGATGATGTTGTTGCTGCCCTCCAGTTCGTAGAACGGGTGGTGGGCATCCACTTCCTGCAAACCGACTTCGCATGCCCCGTTTTCCATCTTGGCGACGAAGCGGAAACGCTTGTCTTCCGCTTCCAACTGCTGGCGCTTCTCTTCGAACCGGGCATCTAGGCCCTGTATGTTACGCCAAAAATCGTCCAGCGAGCCTTCAAAATAGCTTTCGGGAATGAAAAGGTTGCGTTTCACATCTTCCTGTTCTACCTTGTATCCGGCTTCACGTGCCAGGATTACCAGCTTGCGGATCACGTCTTTCCCGCTCAGGTCGATGCGGGGGTCCGGTTCGGAATATCCTTCTTCTTTAGCCATCATGATCGCTTTGCTGAAAGGAATGTCCGCACTCAACGTATTGAAGATATAGTTGAGCGTTCCGGAAAGGACAGCCTCCAGTTTCAGGATATGGTCGCCGCTGTTGATCAGGTCGTTCATCGTGTTGATGATCGGCAGTCCGGCCCCTACGTTCGTTTCGAACAGGAACTTGATGCCGCGGTGACGGGCTGTTTCTTTCAGTTTGATATAGTTTTCGTATGAAGAGGATGCAGCGATCTTGTTTGCCGCAACGACCGATACGTTATTGTTCAGCAATTCTTCGTACAGATCGGAGACCGCCTGGTTGGCCGTGCAGTCCACGAACACCGAGTTAAAGATATTCATCTTCAGGATTTCTTCTTTCAGATGTTCGGGCGAACTTTCCTGTCCGTTCTTTTTCAGTTCGTCAATACAGGTTTCCAGGTTCAACCCTTCGCGGCAGAAAATGGCATGCTTGCTGTTAGCTATGCCGACCACATTCAGTTTCAGCCCGTTCTGCTGCATCAGTTTCGGTTGCTGGATGCGGATCTGTTCCAACAGGTTGCCTCCGACCGTACCGACACCCGCTATGAAAAGGTTTAACACTTTGTATTGGGAAAGAAAAAAGGAGTCGTGGATCGAGTTCAATGCCTTGCGCAGGTATTTCAGCTTGATGACGAAAGAAATGTTTGTTTCGGAAGCCCCCTGTGCGCAAGCGATTACGCTGATACCTGCGCTGCCCAGTGTTCCGAACAACTTGCCGGCTATACCCGGAGTACGTTTCATGTTTTCGCCTACGATAGCGACAGTGGCCAGATCCTTTTCTGCTACCGTGTCGCTCATATCACCCTGGGCGCGTTCGAGTGCGAATTCTTCGTCCAATACTCTAACTGCCAGGTCTGCATCTGCATTCCGGACGGCAAATGTCGTATTGTTTTCCGAGCTGGCCTGTGATACCATAAACACGCTGATGCCATTCTTTGCCAATGTCTTGAAAATACGATAGTTGACGCCGATAACACCCACCATGCCCAGACCTTGCACCGTGATCAGGCACGTGTCGTTGATGGAGGAAATACCTTTGATCATCGCCTTGCTGTCATCCTGCACCCGTTCTTTGGAGATATAAGTACCCCTTGCAGTCGGGTTGAAGGTATTCAGGATGCGGATCGGTATGTTTTTGTGATAAACCGGATAGATCGTCGGAGGATAAATCACTTTCGCTCCGAAGTTGCATAATTCCATCGCTTCCGTGAATGTCAGTCGGTCGATGACATAAGCCGAACTGATCACACGCGGATCGGCCGTCATGAAGCCATCCACATCCGTCCAGATCTCCAGCCTGCGGGCATTAAGTGCTGTTGCCAGGATAGAGGCCGTATAGTCGGAGCCTCCGCGTCCGAGGTTAGTCACTTCTCCTTCCTTGCTGGAAGATATAAAGCCGGGAACCAGAGATACTTTAGGCAGCGGGTCGAATGTTTCTTCGATCAGGCGGTTTGTCAATTCGAAATCGACGATATGCTTGTTGAACTGTTTGACCGTTTTGATGAATTTGCGCGAGTCGAACAGTTTGGCCTCGTTTATCACGTTCGAAACGATCAGAGAGGAGATACGTTCGCCGTAGCTGACGATCGTGTCGGAAGTTTTGGCCGACAAGTCGTTGATGAGGTACACACCTTTGTAAATATTACCCAGTTCGTCGAGCAAAGCCATCACTTGCTTCTGCACTTCGATCCGTTTTGTTTTGTCGGGGATAACACCTTGTATGACGTCGAGATGGCGGGCTACGATTTCGGAAAACTCTCTTTCATAAGCTACGTCTCCGTTCGTCGCCATCGAGGCTGTCTTCAGCAGTTTGTCCGTGATCCCTCCTAAGGCGGATACTACGACGATTACAGGCTCTTCAATGGCCTCTACTATCTTCTTTACACTCAGGATGCTATCCACGGAACCTACGGATGTTCCGCCGAATTTCAATACTTTCATCGATATGTATTTATTTAGTTGACAATCGGTAATCGACAATTGGCAGTTTAAAAACAAAACTGCATGCCGGTTTGAGAATGTCAGTTATTTACTGATTATTGATTGATTTGAAAAAAAGAAACGCAAGTGCAATGTGAGAATTGCAACAACGCGGGACGTGGTCTCCGCATTTGTCTATTTGTATATGCTAAACCCCCCAAGGGGTCATTGTCAGTGCCCAGGTATGATATGTGAAACCTGTTAATGTCATTTGCGATTTTCCTTGTGTTTATATTTACGTCGGCAATATTACGCATTATTTTTCAAATGCAAGCATTTTTTTGCCTGAAAGTTGAAATTTGACAGAAAAAAGTTCGATATCACGCCAAAAAGAAGGACGTAGTTCTAACAGGACTTGGCGGGACGATGTTTTAGCCGGTTTTCCTGGCCATCGGAACGGAAGATTATAAAATCATCCTACTTGCATGGGGGTATAGACTCGGTAGAAAAAAAGCCTGGAAAAAGCTTTCCTGATGGTCTTGTTATTTTACAATCTGAATATTTTTTTAGCCTTTCCGATTAAAAAATATATTATTTTAGTTTGATTAATTATAAATTTAATATATTTGCGTCTATTAGTGTGTCGAATACAATGTCCTGTTAGAACTACGTCCTTTGATTGAGGATCATTATGCTTTCTATACCTTAAATTAAAAGGAAACGTTTTTATAGGCCAATGTGGTTATACTTGAATGTATCATTTAAATCTATTGATTATGAAAAGGTTCTTTTGGGTTCTTTTTGTGATGTCCTTATGGGGGCATTTGCTGATGGCGCAGGAAAAGGCTGTGTCAGGTATCGTAGTTTCTACCGAAGACGGCTTGCCGATGATCGGGGTGGCTGTCGTAGATAAGCAGACGATGAATGGCGTAACCACCAACGAAAAAGGAGAGTTTTCGATGACCGTTTCTCCTCGTACGAAAACACTGCATCTCTCTTACTTGGGATATAAGACAAAGGAAGTCACCATTTCCGGCCGTAGCATGAAGATCGAAATGGAGCCGGACATGGTAGCTATCGACGAGGTGATGGTTGTTGCTTATGGTACAGGAAAGAAGTCGACCTTTACAGGATCGGCCAGCGTGGTCAAGAAAGAATCGCTGGAGAAGATCAAAGCATCCAATGTAACCCAGGCTTTGCAAGGGCAAAGCAGCGGTGTGCAGGTGTTGAACAATTCCGGTGAGCCGGGCGAAGATGCGACGATCATGATCCGTGGTATCGGTTCCATGAACGCATCCAGCTCTCCGCTTTATGTGGTCGACGGAACGGCTTATGACGGATACCTGAATGCTATCAACCCGAACGACATCGAGTCCATGACTATTCTGAAAGATGCCTCGGCCACCGCTTTGTACGGCTCTCGCGCAGCCAATGGGGTCGTGATGATCACAACGCGTAAGGGCGCAAGCGAGAAAGGGCAGATCAATTTCCGTTCAACTTGGGGATTCTCCAGTTTGGCTGTAGGGTTGCCGGATCAACTGTCACCAGACCAACTATCGCAATTGACTTGGCGTGCTTTGTATAATGGCTATCTGGATTCAGGTTATCGGGACGAAGATTCCCGTTCCTATGCGTCTTATTATGTGATGGGTGAGTTCGGTAATAACCCTTATAACATTGATATGCCGGTCGGGACAGATGGGAAGATGGATCCCGATGCCAAGTTGAATTATTGGGGAGATTGGAGAAACGCTTTGTTGAAATCCCGTCTGCGTCAGGAATATACGATAGACTTCAGTGGTAAGAATAAAAAAGCCGACTACTTTATATCAGCCGGTTACCTGAACGATAAAGGTGTATTTTCTATCCAGCGTTTCGAACGCTATTCAACACGGGCAAACTTGAATTATAATGTAAACAAATGGTTGAAGGTCGGAACCAACATCAGTTTGTCTCATAGCGTGCGCGAAGGGTCTGCCAGTGATCAGACTGTATGGCTTTTGCGTACGATGCCGACAGTGTATCCTATTTATGAATGGGACAGTGCGACGAATGCCTACAGATTGGACAAGAACGGCAATCGTATTTTTGACTACGGAAACTACCGTACATCCTGGAGTGGGACTAACCCGTTGGCTGATGATACCTATAACAAGTCTCCTTGGACACATGACGATGTTTCCAATCGTACCTATTTTGAAATAACATTCATCCCGGGATTGAAGTGGCGTACCAATTTCAGCGTGGATTTTTATCAGTATAATTATGATGGCTATGTAAACAGCGAATATGGCTTTGCTGCCGGTTATAAAGGTTCAGCCTATAAGGAAAGTGACCGGAATCTTTCTTATACGATCAACAACCTGGTGACTTATGAGAAATCTTTCGGGGATCATTCTTTGTCCGTTTTATTGGGACAGGAAGCCTATGCTTTGGAATATAAGTTGTTATCTGCCGAAAAGCAGGGATTTCCTTTTCCTGGTGTTACGGAGATCGGTTCGGCAGCCGTGATGAGCAGCATGAATTCTTACACCGACAAATACCGTCTGTTAAGCTGGTTGAGCCGTGTCGAATATGATTATAAAGACCGTTATTACATTTCCGGTAGCTTCCGTACGGACGGCTCTTCCCGTTTTCATCCCGATAATCGTTGGGGGCAATTCTGGTCTTTAGGTGGTTCATGGAGAATATCCAATGAAGAATTCATGAAACCTTATAGTTCCTGGTTGGATAATTTGAAACTGAAAGCCAGTTATGGTGCTGTCGGTAATGATAACTTGGGGACTTATTATGCTTATCAAGGTTTGTATGCGACAGGCATGAACAACTACCGGGATCCAGGTGTTATGGTCAGCCGTTTGTCAAACAAGGATTTGAAATGGGAGACGAATTTGCAGTTCAATGTCGGGTTGGATTTTGCCGTGTTCAATAAGCTGAGCGGTAGTGTCGAGTGGTTCAGCCGTAAGTCTAAAGACCTGTTGTTTACATTGCCGATGGCTCCGTCTACCGGCATGAGCGGTATTGACCGTAATATCGGTGACGTTAAGAACCAGGGTGTCGAATTCTCTTTGAATTATGCTGCCATATCCAATAAAGATTTTAAATGGACCATCGATTTGAACGGGACATCTTATAAGAACCGTATAACCAAGTTGCCGCAGGCCGAAGTCAATGCCGGTGTCTTCAAATGGCGTGAAGGTGAATCCCGCTATAATTTCTGGGGAATCGAGTATGCAGGTGTGAACCCTGAAACCGGAAACGACCAATATTGGAAAACGATTTACGAAACAAACGACAAAGGAGAAAAAGTCGTGAAGGAACGGGTAAAGACCGAAAATTATAATGAGGTGACAAGCGACAGCCAGCAGAAATATCTGGGCGATGCCATTCCAAAATTGTTTGGAGGCTTTACCAATAACTTCTCATATAAAGGCATCGACCTTTCTTTCATGATCTATTACAGTATCGGCGGCAAGCTGTATGACAGCGACTATGCGCAATCCATGTATTACCGGAGAGGCTATAGCATGCACCCGGATATGTTGGATTCTTGGACTCCTGAAAATCCGAATGCCGAGTTCCCTCGCTTGACCACCTACTATAATTATGCGAATTATATGAGTTCCTATACTTCCAAATTTATTTTCAACAACTCTTTTGCGAGGTTGAGGAATATGACGTTGGGATACACGTTGCCTAAAAATTTCACGAAGAAGTTCCAGGTCAATTCATTACGCTTGTTCGTCCAGGGGGATAACTTGGTTACGATTGGTAGTGCAGCCCGTCGTGGTACGGACCCGGAACAAAGCATATCCGGAACGACCGCCAACCGGTTCCCGGTGACGAAGTCCGTTTCATTCGGTCTGCAACTTAATTTGTAAGAAGTCTAATTAAATAAATGATGAAGAATATGAAATCAAAGAACTATATATTGTCGGTTTTGGCTATAGGTCTCATGACGGGAAGTATGGTTTCCTGTAGTGATTTTTTGGATACGAAACCATCGACATCTGTCGATGATACGGATGTCTTTCAAACAACTTCCGGCGCACAGTCTGCTTTGAATGGTTGTTACTATCAAATGCGTGCCTATGGTAGCGGGGGAGCTAACCGGGGTGACGACTACGGTATACCTTCTATCCAGATGATTTCGGACATGTGCGGTGAAGATGTGATGAATAATGGTAGTGGATGGTATTTATATAACTATAATTATTGGGGAGAAACTCAAGCTAATATATTCCGTACAGATCAGTTGTGGACCTTCCATTACCGGTTGGTCAATAACTTGAATTCCGTAATCACTTATGTCGATGATTCGGAAGGCGAAGATATGGATAAGCAATATATCAAAGGGCAGGCTTTGGCTTTGCGCGGATGGGCCTATTTCGATTTGGCCCGCTTGTATCAGCAGACTTATGCTATCGCAAAGGACATGCCGGGAGTTCCTATTTATACGGAACCGACTGTAGACGGTACACAAGGTAAACCGCGTGGAACGTTGGAAGAAACCTATCAGCAGATCTTGTCAGACCTGACGACTGCCGAATCGATGTTGGAGGGCTTTGTTCGTAGTTCCAGCTATCCGAACGTGTTTGACCAAACGGTTGTACAAGGTGTTTTGTCTCAAGTCTATCAAGTAATGAATAACTGGGCGAAATCGGAAGAATATGCTAAAAAGGTGCTGGCGGTTTATCCTTTGACGACTGCAGAAGAGTATGCAAATGGATTTAATGACCACCTTACCAAATCTTGGATTTGGGGAATTAAACAGACGGAAGAGCAGAATATGGGCGACTATTCTCCTTTTGCTATGTGGTACAACGGTGATCGTAAATGTTGGACTTTTGCAGGCTTTATCCTCTCTGATCAGTTTGTGGATTTGTTTGACGAAGATGATATTCGCTTCAAACAGTTCGAGAATTGGTCTACGGGTTCTGGCCAGACGAAAAAAGAATTCTGGATTTCTCATAAGTTCAGGGATAATGAGGACTGCCGCGGATCGATGGTTGTCATGCGTTCCGACGAAATGTTGCTGAATGCGGCGGAAGCTTGTGCGCACCAGGGAAAAGATACGGAAGCGAAAGCGCTATTGTGGCAGCTTCAGGACTTGCGTAATGCCAAGCGTACGGAAGCAAGTGGCGATGAACTGATCGAAGCTATTTTAAAAGAAAGAAGAAAAGAACTCTATGGAGAAGGTTTTTCTTTGTTTGATATGCTTCGGACGCAGAAGGGCCTGGAACGAACCGGTAACCATATGGACTGGGGGGGCTTGATCACGTTGCCCGCCAAATCATGGCGTTTCATCTTCCAGTTGCCGGGAGCCGAAATGAAGAACAACAAATCTTTAGTCGATGAAATCTGGCCGGCCGGTGACCAGAATCCGTTTGACGGGGTCTATGAACCGTGAGATTTTGGGCGGTATGTCGGAGCTACCTCCTTCTTGGTCAAAGCGATGACAGACATAGTCGATGATTAAAGGAGGATTTGTATTCCCATGATCACCGGCCTGCATTTGCAGGAACGCAGGTCGCCGTTTATAGGAACGCAGGCTGGTGATTGCAGGAACGTCGGGAGACATTCCTTACGGGATTTGACACAATTGGCACATTTGACATCGGTTTGCTAAACTATATATAGGTAATAATATATATTCAGGTATATATATACCTACATAGGTATATTAAATAATTAATTATTTATCTCGCGTATATATATTTCTACAACCCCATGTCAAATGTGCCAAATGTGTCATCGTTTCCCTTTCTCCATGTCTTCCCGGCTTTTGCTCTGTGTCACGAGATAAACACCTGTGAAGACCAAGACAGCCGACAGGACTTTCTGCCAGGAAAGGGTGTCCTGGCCGATCATGACGGCAATGAACGAGGCGACGATCGGCTGCACGTAATTGTACATGCTGACCGTTGTCGGGCGGATTCTCTTCAACGACATCGGGATGAGCAGATAGGGAAGGAACGTCGCCCCGAAGAGGACGTAAAAGATCGCACCCAGTTCCGTGAAGTCCCAAACCTCCCGGTGGAATGCAGGAGCGTCGAGCACATGCCGGAAAGTGAAGGGAACCAGCGTCAGCGTTGTGAAGAGGAACATCCATTTCATCATCGTGACCGATGAATAGCGCAGGGAGAGCGGCTTCGACAGAACCAGGTAAATGGCATACATCAACCCACTGACAATCATCATCATGTCGCCGTCGAGGCTGCTGATACTGTCGGTAGCGTGCGTGGAACTGAAAACAAGCAGCAGGCCGCCGCTGACCCCCATGAACACACCGAACGACTTCTTCCGGGTGATCGGCTCCTTCAGTATGACGACGGCCAGCAGCAGGACGAAGATCGGCACGGCGGTGGCGATGATGGAGGCGTCGACTGGAGAAGAACGGTTCAGCCCGACGATGAACAATCCCTGATTGATCCCCACTCCGCAAAGGGCGCATACAAAAAGCATCCCCAAGTCTTTCAACGGCACTTTCTCTTTTACCGTGAAGAGAGACACGATCCAGAACATCACACAGGCGAAAGCCATGCGCATGATCGTAAGACCTTCGGGGGGAACGTGTGCCGGCAGCAGATATTTGGATATCGGCATGTTGACGGCAAACAGGATATTGGTTATCAATATCAGGATGTGACCTTTCAGTTTCTCGCTGTTCATGACAAGTGTTCTTATTTATAACGCTCTTTTTCTTTGATAAACCCGTTGCGGAACGCGTAAAGGAGTTTTTCGAGATCATGGATCTGTTGTTGCAGGTCCGCCCCCTTGTCTGTGTCCTTGACCATCTGGCGGTGGGAGTTCAGTTCGACGACGATGGTGGTCGAACGGATGTCTTTGCCCTCCTTGATGGCCTGGTCGGTCGACAGGAACGGTTCGTGCTGTACAAGCTGGAAGCCGCGCGAATGGTAGACCAGGGTATAACCTGCAATGCCTGTCTCCGGGTGGTAGGCTTTGGAGAAGCCGCCGTCGATGACAAGCAGTTTCCCGTTTGCCTTGATCGGGTTCTCGCCTTTGATGGAGCGTACGGGGACATGTCCGTTGATGATGTGGCGGTGCCGGCCGGTGACGCCGAACTCGTCCAGCAGCATGTCACAGACCGATTCTTCTTCCCGGAGGGAATAGTAGGCGCCTTTTTCCTCCTTCTGCACCGATTTGTCGTCGATGAAGCAGCGTTCGAAAGTCGCCATCCGGCTCTTGTCGAAGAGAGGGGAGTCTTTGCCTTCCCAAAGATACCAGATGTAATCCATCGCGAAGTCCTTCTCCGGGCTGTCGTCGGCATCGAAATAGGCGGTGCGCACCAACTGGTCCACTTTATCCAGCAGGGCTTTGCCCTTATATTCCGTTCCTTCGATACGGATCGCCTTGAGCGTGCCGTCCGGGTTCATCGGGACGGAGGCATGGAAAAGCAGGTTGGAGTTGCAGACCTGGTACATGCTGCCGTGCGTGAACAGACAGCGCATGTGCTTTTTCAGTTTCTCGCTACATTCGAACGAGTGCTTGATGCGCCGCATCAGTTCTTCTTCTTCGATCGAAAGGGCATAGGGGTCCTTGGCATTGAGAGTCGGCCAGTTCTTGTCTTTCAACTCGTATTCCTTTCCTTCGATACGGATCGTCCCGCGGTGGAGGTCGATATGGTGGAGCAACAGGCGGTCGTCCATCCCGAATTCCGGACGGCGGCGGATGATCTCGCCTTCCAGCTTAAACTGTATGATCGTGATCGCCTTGTGCATGCGGGCGATCAGTTGGGTTGTCTTTTCATCGAAGGTCGCATCCGACGCGTTCGTACGCGGGATGAACAGTTCGCAGGGGTCGTCTCCATAGACTTCCATGGCGAATGTCGCCAAGGGCAGGAGGTTGATGCCATAGCCGTCCTCAAGGGTTGCCAGATTGCCGTAGCGCATGCACATGCGGATCACGTTGGCGATGCTCCCCGCGTTGCCGGCGGCGGCCCCCATCCAGAGGATGTCGTGGTTGCCCCACTGGATGTCGAAGTTATGGTAGTTGCAAAGCGTGTCCATGATGATGTGGGCGCCCGGCCCGCGGTCGTAGATGTCGCCGATGATGTGCAGCAGGTCGATCGTCAGGCGTTGGATCAGGTTGCACATGGCGATGATGAAGTCATTGGCCCGGCCGGTCGAGATGATCGTGTTGATGATCTGGTCCACATAGGCGGACTTGTTCGGCTCGTCGCTCGACTCGTGGAGCAGTTCCTGGATGATGTAGGAGAACTCCTTCGGCAGGGCCTTGCGCACTTTCGAGCGCGTGTATTTGGACGAGACGTTCCGGCAGACGCGTACCAGTTGGTTCAGCGTGATCAGATACCAGTCGTCCAGGTCTTTTTCGCGTTGCCGGATCAGTTCCAGTTTTTGTTCCGGATAGTAGATCAGCGTGCAAAGCTCCTTCTTCTCGAAGTCGCGCAGCGTGTTGCTGAATATCTCGTTCACTTTGCGCTTGATCGCACCGGAGGCATTTTTCAGCACATGGTTGAAAGCCTGGTGCTCGCCGTGGATGTCGGACAGGAAATGCTCCGTCCCTTTCGGCAGGTTCAGGATGGCCTCCAGGTTGATGATTTCCGTGCTGGCGTCTGCCACCGTCGGAAAGCTGCGTGCCAGCAGCGTCAGGTAGCGCAGGTCGTTTAATACGTGTTCTGCTGTTATATCTTTAGTCATACCCTATTTTTTTATTGTCAATCGATTGAAACGTCTCCAAAGTAACAGTCCGAGCGTGGTCAGGCTGATCGGGAAGCCGCACCAGATGCCGATGGCTCCCCAACCAAAGGTGAACCCGCACAGGTAACCGATGGGAAGTGCCAGTCCGAAGTGGCAGAAGAAAGCCATATAAGCCATGTATTTGACATCCGAGATGCCTCGCAGAGCGTTGGCGAAGAGGATTTGCAGCCCGTCGCCTGCCTGATACAGGATCACTGACCAGGCGAGCAGGGCGACCAGTTCGACCACCTCTTTTTCCGGAGTGATGATATATCCCATGATGTTACGGAAAATCCCGATCAGGAGAACAACGATGGCTGCCGTCCCCATGACCAGATGCAGGCCGGCAAAAGATGCGTGCCGTATGGCAGGCCAGTCGTTCCGGCCCCGGAAGTTGCTTACCCGTATGGTAACCGCCGCCGCTATGCCGTAATAGACCATGAAGCCGAGCGTGGTGATCACGCCTGCCACTTGGTGGGCGGCGAGTGCCGTGCTTCCCAGCCACCCCATCATGATGACACTCAGACTAAACGAGCCTGTCTCGACTCCCATCTGGAAGCCGACCGGCAGGCCGAGGCGGACCAGGTTGCCTATATTCGCCCGGTTGACTGTCCCTTTCTTGAACCCTTCCCTGTAAAGTTTGTAACGGGAATGCTTGGCAAACAGGACGCAGAATATCCCGAATGTCAGGATACGGCTGGCGAGTGTCGAGATACCGGCTCCGGTAAGCCCAAGTTCAGGACATCCGAAGTTGCCGTATATCAGCAAGTAGTTCCCGATGATGTTGAGCACGTTGGCTCCTAACATGACGCACATCGGGGTGACCGTGTCTGTCGTGCCGTCGCTGAACTGCTTGAACGAGTTGAACAGCATGGCGAAAATGACCGAGAAGAGTTGCAGGATATAGTAAGGCACGATATAGGGCATCAACTCTTCCGGCTGCTTCAGGATATGGATGTTCAGAAGCAGTGTCAACATGCAGAGGCTGAGTAGCAATCCCACGATGAGGTTGATACAAAGGCTGTTTTTCAGTGTCTCGCCTGCCTTTGCATATTCTTTCTGCGCAAAATACCCTCCGATGATGGGAGTCAGTCCATAGGAAAATCCCATCCCCGCGATGAACACGAGGTTGAAGAAGTTGTTGACAAACGAGGCGGCAGCCAGCTCGGCCGTACTGTGATGCCCGACCATGATGTTGTCGGCAAAGCCTACAACAATAATGCCCAGCTGTCCCAACATGATCGGGACACCCAGGCGTATCGTTTCTTTGTAATGTTCCTTGTAAACCGAAAGTTGCATCATTCCAAAACCTCTACCGACTTGATTACTACATTTTCCGTCGGGCGGTCTTGCTTATTTGTCTTTACTTGCTGGATCGCGTCTACTATGTCCAGGCCTTCCACCACTTCGCCGTAGACGGTGTACTGGTTGTCAAGGAAGGGCACGCCGCCGATCGTCTTGTAGGTCTCGCGCAGTTCGGAAGGCATCTTCGTCTCGTCTTTACGCTTTTCGACCTCCAGTTCGGTCTTGCCGATCAGGGTGTCGCGGAGCACGGCGAGCTCTTCTTTGTTGCCGCTGCGGTAGAGTTCCATGATCTTGGACTTGTTCTCTGTCTGGAGGCGGTTGAAGATGGCCTGTTTCAGGCGCCCTTCCATCTGCTTTTCCATCTGGCCGAGTTCGGCTTCCGAATATTTCTTGCCAGTGACGATATAGAACTGTGAGGCTGACGATGCTTTTTCAGGGTTCACTTCGTCTCCGGTGCGGGCGGCGCACAAGGCTCCCTTTTTATGGAAATATTGGGGATAGTTGAACTCTGCCGGAATGGTATAGCCCAAGTCGCCGGCTCCTAACTGCTTGTTCATCGGGGCGTCTTTGGAAGTGACATCGCCACCTTGTACCATAAAGTCCTTGATGACGCGGTGGAATAGCAGGCCGTCGTATTGTCCGGCTTTTGCCAACTTGATGAAATTGTCGCGGTGCTGAGGTGTATCGTTGTATAATTTGAATTTTATCTTTCCGAGTGTGGTGTCCATCACCACTAATGTTTCTTTTGTTTCCATTCTTTGTTGTTTATTTGTTGACTATCTTCATTGACTTGATTTTGATGTTCTTGACAGGACGGTCGTCTGCGTTCGTTTCGGTGAACTGGATCTTGTCGACTGCTTTCATGCCGCTTACGACTTCGCCGAAAATCGTGTATTTACCGTCCAGGTGGGGCGTGCCTCCTTCCAGCATATAGGCTTGGCGTTGTTCGGGGGTGAAGGTGATGCCTTGTTCCTTCTCCATCTTGTCTAGCTCCATTTCCGTAAAGAACTTGCCGGTTACGATATAGAACTGGGTGGCCGACGAGGCGCGTTCGGGGTTCTCGTCGTCGCCTGTACGGGCGGCGGCGAACATGCCGCGTTTATGGAAATACTTCGGGTAGACGATCTCTGCCGGAATGGTGTAGTCCAGATCTCCGTCACCTAAGTGCTGTTCCATCGGGGCGTCTTTGGAATTAATGTCGCCTGCCTGTACCATGAATTGTTTGATGACACGGTGGAACAACAGTCCGTCATAGCGGTGTTCCTTCACATTTTTGATAAAATTATCACGATGTTGGGGCGTGTCGTTAAAAAGTTTCACTTTGATCTTTCCCATATCGGTGTCGATCAGTACCAGCGTTTCAACCTCTTGCGCTTGCAAATGGACGGATATCAGAGCCGAGAGGGCCACTAAACATATAGCAAACAGCTTTTTCATCTTCATCTTATTTTTGTATTATGGCAACAAAAATAGTGATATTTACTCGTTAAAGCAATCATTTGACACAACCTTTTCCGTTGGCATCTGTTCAAGTTGGTAATTCATCTAAACAAAAAGCATATTTATGAAAACATTGTTGAAAAGCGCAGTTCTACTGCTCGGAATGGGATTGCTTTCTACCCATTCCCAGGCTCAGAAAGTTGTGGTTGAGGATAAAGAACCGAATTCCGTCATGTTTGTCACGATCGATAAGGCGGGCAATGAGATTATCCGGATCATGAATGCGTCACAGAGTCCCCGTTTCCACGAACCGAAAGCGCCCCGTTTCCTGCTGACAGACCGGAAAGGCAAGTTTGCTCTCGGTATCGGAGGATATGTGAAACTGGCAGCCGAATATGATTTTGGCGGTATTTCCGATAATATCGACTTTTACCCGGCATTGATTCCCGGCAGAGGACAGTCGTATGTACGGAACCAGTTTCAGATGGACGCCACTACGAGCACGATCTTCCTGAAGCTGGTCGGACATACGGACCTCCTGGGCGATTTCGTGGTGTATACGGCTGGTAACTTCCGCGGTGGAAGCGGCAAGATATTCGAGTTGAGGAATGCTTATGTGTCGGCACGAGGCTTTACGGCGGGTTACGATTACGGTTCGTTCATGGACTTGGGCAATGTGCCTGCTACGATCGACTTTGCCGGTCCTAACGGGATGTCGATCTATCATGCCACACAGATCCGTTACGAACATGCGCTCGCCAAAGGCTTGAAAGCCGGTATCGGTGTGGAAATGCCGGTTGTGGACGGGCTGACAAACGAGCATGTCAGTATCGCCAAGCAGCGGATGCCGAACTTCCCGGTCTACGTGCAGTATAGCTGGAACCCTAAAAGCCATTTCCGGGCTGCGGCTATTATCAGGAGCATGACCTACAATGATTTGACGGCCTGCAAAGCTGAGTCGGAGATCGGATGGGGTGTTCTGGCTTCTGCCACTTTTAACCTGACGAACCGTTTGCAGGTCTATGGACAGGGTGTGTATGGCAAAGGTATCGGGCAGTTCCTGAACGACATGAGCATGTTGAATGTCGATGTGGTCCCGAATCCTGAAAAAGAAGGGAAGATGCAGGTGCTCCCGATGATGGGCTGGTTTGCTGGGATGCAGTATAATTTCTCTCCGAAAGTGTTTATCACCAGTACATACGGGCAGTCACGCTTGTATAGCCATGATGGTTATCCTGTTACTGCTTCCGACCAGTACCGCTACGGACAATACCTGAACGCCACGCTTTTCTGGAACATCACGTCCGACCTGCAGGCCGGAGCCGAATATCTGCGCGGCTGGCGTACGGATTTCAACGGTGACACACGTCATGCGAACCGGGTGAATCTGGCGGTACAGTATAGTTTCTAAGAAGATTAGAACCTTTAAATGATGATTTACCTGTTACTTTTGGTTTGATCCAAAAGTAACCAAAAGATCAAGGCTTAAGCTGGCTCGCTACTCCGTTCCCTTCGTTCGCTGTCGCGTCTGAAACTCGCTTCGCTCAAACAGCAGACGCTCCGGACGCTCACTCCAGTCTCTGCGCTTAACGCTCACCAGCTTAGGCCGGATATAGAGCCTGACGGCTCTTTGAGGATGGCCGATACCGACACCTATATAACAGATGGCATCGGCCATCCCAAGAGAAAGCGGAGCTTTCTATGAAAGGCCTAAGCGGACGGTTGTCAAGCGGAGGGTAAAGGTGGAGCGGCCGGAGCCTGCGCTGTTTGAGCGAAGCGAGTTTCGCAGGCGACAGCGGAACCTTTGCCCGGAGTAGACCGGACGGTTAAGCCTTGACTTTTTGGTTACTTTTGGGTCAAGCCAAAAGTAACAGTTATTATCATAGTGAACAATAAAATCCCCACAGTGAAACAGAGAACACTGTGGGGATTCTTATTTATTGGACCTGATCCTGTTTGTTTAGAACAATTTAGCAGGATATTCGCCTGCATCGACCAATGCTTGGATTTTATCTACTACTTCCTGGCGGTCTTCCGGATAGGTGACGCCGAACCATTTGCTGGCAGTATCCAATACTTCGACCGTAGCAGTCTTGTCACTGATCAATTTATCTACCATCAGCGGAATGAAGAATTCGCTCTTCAGGTTTTCCATGTTCTTCGGATCGCTCAGAAAAGTCTTGAAGAATTCCTGGCTGTAAGCGAAGTAATCAGGAGTGAAGCCCCAGAAGTTCATGCTTACCGGAGTCGTGTCGGGGGTAGCTGTCCATTCGCCGTTGTCGTCGATGTATTTCACTTCTCCGTCGATACGCTGGATTTTAGTACGTTCGACAACCGAAGTCAACAACTTGTTTGCATCTGTACTACAGATACCGCGTGATACCGTACCGCTTTCGCTCAATGTGTTGCCTACGCGGAAACCTACCATCGAATATACGTTCTTGGAACCTTCAGGCAGGGCAGCCAGGAATTTACCCATTGTCTGGAAAGAGTCGCGTCCGTAGAAGTCATCGCAGTTGATAACGGCAAACGGTTCTTTGATCACGTCAGCTCCCATCATGACGGCATGGTTCGTGCCCCACGGTTTTGTACGTTCTGCCGGGCAGGTGAATCCTTCGGGCAGGTTGTCCAATGCCTGGAATACCAGTTCGCAAGGGATGTGACTTTCATATTTGGAGAGGATTTTGTCGCGAAAATCCTGTTCGAAATCTTTACGGATAACGAAAACGAGTTTGCCGAAACCGGCGCGAATGGCATCGTAGATGGAATAATCCATGATTGTTTCACCATTAGGACCCAGTCCGTCCAATTGTTTCAAGCCTCCATAACGGCTTCCCATTCCGGCAGCCAATAAGAATAATGTAGGTTTCATAATCTTCTAAGTTTATATAGTGTTTTTGTTTTCTTCGGGCAAAAGTAGGAAATAAATATGATTTTTGATTTATGATTTATGATTTATTCGTTTACTCCTGACTTGATACCATAGACAACACTATGTTCAATCATAAATCATAGCATCATTTCACTTCCAGTACGACGATAGACTTGGCGGGCAGGTCGATTTTGAGCTGTCCCTTTTCGATTTTCGCACCGTCGAAGGTTGCCGGTTTTACGGCATCCGGTTTCTCGAAGGTGTTATGGTCATTGATGGAGGCGGAGGTCAGGATACGTCCTTTCACGCTGCCGATCTTTTGTCCTTGCAGGTCGAGGGTGATGCTTTGGGCGTTGTCGACATCTACATTGGCCAAAGAGATGTGGATACGTCCGTTCTTGTCTTTGGAGGCGGAAGCGCTTACCATCGGTACTTCTCGGCCTCCGCGCACTTTGGCCTTGTCGCAGATCAAGTCCATCGGCAGGAAAGTGGCGTCCTGGTGCACGTTATACATCTGGAAAACATAATAAGTCGGCGTGAGCAACATCTTCGGGCCGTTCGTCAGGATCATGGATTGGAGCACGTTGACGATCTGGGCGATGTTGGTCATCCGGACGCGGTCGGTATATTTATGGAATACGTTCAAAGTGAGGGCTGCCACGAAAGCATCGCGCATGGTGTTCTGCTGGTACAGGTGGCCGTTGATCGTGCCCGGCTCTTCGTCCCACCAGGTTCCCCACTCGTCTACCATCAGGCCGATCTTCTTCTGCGGGTCGTATTTGTCCATGATCTGGATATGCTTCCTGACGACATCTTCTATTTCGAGACATTTGCCCATTGTCCAGTAATAGTCGTCCTTGTTGAAATCCGTAGCCGATCCTTTGCTTCCGTTCCATCCCGTGACCGTGTAATAGTGCAGGGAGATGCCATCCATGCGGCCGCCGACGTTCTTCATCAGCGTCTCCGTCCAGTTGTAGTCGTAGTCGCTGGCTCCGCTGGCAATCTTGAAAAGGCGGTTGCCGTCGTAGTTGCGGCAATAGGTGGAGTAGCGGCGGTAGAGGTCGGCGTAGTATTCGGGGCGCATGCTTCCGCCACATCCCCAACTTTCGTTGCCGACACCGATGAATTTGACTTTCCATGCTTTGTCGCGTCCGTTTTGCCGGCGCAGGCGGGCCATCGGGCTGTCGCCTTCCGAAGTCATGTATTCGACCCACTTGGCCATCTCTTCGACGGTCCCGCTACCGACGTTGGCGCTGATATAAGGTTCGCACCCTAACAGTTCGCAGAGGTTTAGGAACTCGTGCGTACCGAAACTGTTGTCTTCGATCGTGCCGCCCCAGTTGTTGTTCACCATTTTCGGACGGTTTTCTTTCGGGCCGATGCCGTCCATCCAGTGGTATTCGTCGGCGAAGCAGCCGCCCGGCCAGCGGAGGTTGGGGATTTTCAGTTCTTTCAAGGCATTCAGCACGTCGTTCCGATAGCCTTGTGTATTGGGTATTTCGGATTCGGGGCCGACCCAAAGCCCGCCATAGATACAGGTCCCGAGGTGTTCGGCGAACTGGCCGTAGATATGTTTGCTGATCTGTTGGTTTCCTTGCTCAGGATAGATACGGATGCTCGCGTCTTTCTGGGCGAAGAGGGGCAGTGTGGCGGCTGCCATTAGGCTTACTAATACTGTTTTCATGTTATTTTCGTTTACTATGTTTTGTTTGAATGAAAGCTATGTCATGATATAAAATTATAGGTTATAAGTATTTTCCTGAGGACAAAAGTATATAAAATACACTTATGAACGAAATTATAAAAAGAAAAAGATATTACTATTTGCCTCAATTTGTGTACCTTTGTCGGATAAAATGAATGATTAAACGTTGAACAAAATGAAAAAGTTAATGGTAATACCGCTTGTTGCCGCCGGAATGGCCGCAATGGTGGGGTGCAGCAAAACTCCTGTGAAGGAGGCTGCAAAGAATGACGCTATCAACCTGGCCAACCTGGACACGGCTGTGGCTCCGGGGACCGATTTCTATCAGTATGCTTGTGGCGGTTGGATGAAGAATAATCCGCTGAAACCGGAATATGCCCGTTTCGGTACATTCGACCAGCTCAGGGATAACAATCAGGAACAGATCCGTACTCTTATCGAAGGTCTCAGTGAGACACCCGGGCAGGAGGGGAGCGTCGGGCAGAAGATCGGTATGTTGTTCGCGATGGGGATGGACAGCGTGAAACTGAATGAAGACGGTTATGCCCCGATCAAAGACCAGCTTGCTGAAATCAACAAGTTAGGAACGAAGGACGAACTGACCAAGATGGTTGCTACCTTGCATAAGGAGGGGATGGCTCCTTTCTTCGCCTTGTATGTCGGAGCCGATGAAAAGAACAGTTCCATGAATATCGTACAGTTATACCAGGCTGGACTGGGTATGGGAGATCGCGATTATTACCTGCTGGAAGACGAAAGCAGCCAAAAAATGCGCGAAGCCTATAAGAACTATATTACCCGTTTGTTTACCCTGATCGGAAGTTCTCCCGAACAGGCCGATGCCGCCGTCAATGCGATCATGAAGATAGAAAGGGGCATTGCCGAAGTTTCTTTCAGCCGTGAAGACCTGCGCGATTCCCAAAAGAACTATAATAAGATGTCTATCGAAGGTTTCAAGGCCAAGAACGATCTGTTAAACTGGGATGTTTATTTCGAAAGTATGGGGATGATGGATATCAAATATCTGGATGCGAAACAGCTCTCGTTCTATGAAGGTCTGTCTGCCTTGATGAAGAATACGACTTTGGATGAACAGAAATATTACCTGACATTCAACTTGCTTAGCTCTGCCGCTCCTTACCTGAGCGATCCGTTTGTCGCTGCCGATTTTGATTTCTATGGGAAGACGATGTCCGGCCGTCAAGAGCAGCAGCCACGCTGGAAACGTGCCCTGTCTACGGTAAACGGTGCCCTGTCGGAGGCTGTCGGCCAGATGTATGTGGCTAAATATTTCCCGGCTTCTTCCAAAGAAAAGATGTTGAAGATGGTCGGTGACTTGCAGAAAGCGTTGGGTGACCGTATTTCCAGCCTGGAATGGATGAGCGATGCCACTAAGGCGAAGGCGCAGGAGAAATTGGCTGCTTTTATCGTCAAGATCGGCTATCCCGACACTTGGCGCGACTACAGCGGTCTGGAGATCAAGAATGATTCTTATTGGGCGAACGTATGCCGTTCCAATATCTTTGAGGTCAATTATATGTTGGCGGATGTAGACAAACCGGTCGATAAGACTCGTTGGGGAATGAGCCCGCAGACGGTGAATGCCTATTACAACCCGACAACGAACGAGATTTGTTTCCCTGCCGCCATCCTACAACCTCCTTTCTTCAATCCGGAAGCTGACGATGCCGTGAACTATGGTGCTATCGGTGTCGTGATAGGCCACGAAATGACTCACGGATTCGACGACCAGGGACGTAACTATGACAAGGAAGGCAATCTGAGTGACTGGTGGACAGCCGAAGACGCCGCTCTCTTTACGCAACGTGCCGACCGTCTGGCTCAGCAATATAGTGATATCATTGTTGTGGACAGCGTTCATGCCAACGGACGTTTCACTTTGGGCGAGAACATTGCCGATCAGGGGGGGCTGATGGTCGCTCATTTAGCATATCTCAATTCTCTGGAAGGAAAAGAGACACCGGCCCCGATCGACGGTTTTACCAATGAACAGCGTTTCTATCTGGGCTACGCCAATCTTTGGGCACAGAACATCCGTCCCGAAGAAATCCTGCGTCTGACCAAGATCGACCCGCACTCATTAGGCAAGTGGCGTGTCAATGCCGCCCTTCGCAACATTGACGCTTTCTACAGCGCATTCGATATCAAAGAAGGCGAACCGATGTATATGCTGCCGGCCGACCGGGTAGTGATCTGGTAAAGTCCCGACAGTTATATTGTCATTAGAAATATCCTGATGTAATTCATTTTGCATCAGGATATTTTTATTTAATACAAATCAGCTCTGTTTAGCCGGCCTGACAAACGAATGAGAGAAGTAAAAGTAAAATTAATTTATGTATCTTTGCATCTTTCTTTAACACTTTAACAATTTAGGATAATAAGATGAGAAGGCTCTTTGTGCTGGCGGCTTTGCTGGCGATTGTTTGTTGCGGGAAAGCGCAAAATGTGCAGTTACATTATGATTTCGGAGGTGCTCTTTATGACAAGGACTTACATGGCCGTCCGGTGCTGACCTCGACGGTGGAAATGTTTAAAGCGGATAAATGGGGAAGTACCTATTTTTTTGTCGACATGGATTATACCAGCAAAGGTGTTGCAGCCGGCTATTGGGAGATTGCCCGCGAACTGCGTTTCTGGCAACCTCCTTTTTCCATACATGTCGAATATAACGGGGGAGCATCGAACAGTTTCTCCTATAATAACGCCTATCTTGGCGGTGCAACCTATACCTGGAATAATCCGGATTTTACGAAAGGTTTCACGCTTACCGCTATGTATAAATATATCCAGAAACATCGGGAACCCAACAACTTCCAGTTGACAGGCACTTGGTATGTTCATTTTGTCAAGAACGGTCTTTGCACGTTCAGCGGTTTCGCCGACTGGTGGAGGGAACGGACCGATTATGCGGACGGTAGTCACCGGAACTTTATTTTCTTGGCCGAACCGCAGTTCTGGGTGAATCTTAACAAGCTGAAACATGTTGATGATAAGTTCAAGCTGAGTGTCGGCAGTGAGGTAGAGTTGAGCCAGAATTTCGGTGCACGTAAAGGTTTTTATGCTATTCCGACACTGGCGATTAAGTGGTCATTCGATTAATCAGATTGGAAATGCTGAAGAAGTTACTTGGGTTCGACCCACAGACAATGGCATTGCGCACGGAGATCATTGCCGGGATTACGACGTTCTTGACAATGAGTTACATTCTGGCTGTCAATCCCTCTATCCTGGCAACGACAGGGATGGACAAAGGCGCTGTTTTTACTGCAACCGCTTTGGCTTCGGCCCTCGCTACCTTGCTGCTGGCTTTTATGGCAAAGTTGCCTTTTGCCCAGGCTCCCAGTATGGCACTGAACGCCTTTTTCGCTTTTACGTTGGTGCAGGGCATGGGTTATTCCTGGCAGACCGCTATGACAGCGATGTTTGTGGAGGGGGTGATCTTTATCCTGATTACGTTTCTGAACGTCCGGGAGGTGATCTTGAATAGCATACCGATGAACCTGCGCTTCGCTATTTCGGCGGGGATCGGCATGTTCATCGCTTTTGTGGGTTTGAAGAATGCCGGCATTATCGTTCCGAATCCGGCGACTTTCGTGATGTTTGGACCGTTCACTCCGGTTTCGATCCTGGCGATGGTGGGGATTCTGTTGAGCGGTATCCTGGTCTTGAGGAAAGTGAAGGGAGCGTTGTTCTACAGCATTCTGATCTGTACGTTGATCGGTATTCCGTTAGGAGTGACGGAAATTCCGGATGGGTTCCTGCCTGTTTCCATTCCTCATTCGATGGCGCCAACGTTCTGCCAGTTTGATTTCAATGAGTTTTTTACGTTGGATATGGCAATCGTCATCTTTACCTTGCTGTTTATGAATATATTCGATACGGTCGGTACACTGGTCGGCCTGGCTTCGAAAACAGGCATTATGGAAGAAGACGGACAGATTCCCCACGTAAAGGAGGCAATGATGTCCGATGCGATCGGTACGACGGTCGGGTCCATGATGGGAAGTTCTACGATTACCACCTATGTGGAGAGTGCTTCCGGCATTGCGGAAGGCGGACGTTCAGGGTTCACTTCGCTGGTGACGGGTGTGTTGTTTTTGCTTGCTTTGTTCTTTGCTCCCTTGTTCCTGCTGATTCCGAGTGCGGCAACGACGGGGGCTTTGGTGCTGGTCGGGGTGTTTATGATGGATTCTATCACAAAAGTCGATATGGACGACATATCCGAAGCGCTTCCGGCTTTTATCACCATGATCATGATGGTACTGACCTATTCCATTGCCGACGGAATGGTTTTAGGATTGTTGTGCTATGTACTGGTCAAGTTAGGATGCGGCAAACATAAGGAGGTAAGCCCTACCATGTATGTGCTGGCAGCCCTGTTCATCTTGAAATTTATTTTTGCATGAATACTCTGTCAGAGTGTGTCGCGAAGTAACCAGAACATGTAAATCACATAGAAGAGAATCAAGACGAATCCTTCCGTCCGGGATATTTTTTGCCCGCTTTTCACCAGCGGCAAGAGCAGGACGGATATGCCCAACATGACCAGTAGGTCGATGTAGTTTACATTTTTGGCCTCGATGGGATGTATAAGCGCGCAAGAGCCGGCTATGGTCAGTATATTGAATAAGTTTGAGCCGACGATATTCCCGATGGCAATATCCGTTTTACGCTTGTAAGCGGCAACAATGGATGTTGCCAGTTCCGGCATACTTGTTCCGGCTGCGACGATCGTAAGCCCGATAACTGCTTCGCTCACACCAAGCTCTTTGGCGATGGAAACGGCATTGTCCACCAATAATCGAGAGGCAAATACCAAGACGACCAGACCCCCGACGATGGCCAGCGTATCGACAGCCCAGTGCTTAGGCTGTTCTTCGAGTTCCTGGCTCGACCCTTCTGTTCCATGTTTGCGGGAGTAGAAGAGGCTGAATATTGTATAAATGATAATACCTGTTAGAAAGAAAAGCCCTTCCGTCCGCCCCAATGTCCCGTTCCAGAAAAGGATGGTGAACAGTACGGTTGCGGCCAGCATGACCGGGATCTCGATTCGGAGTAATTGCTTTTTTACCTGAAGCGGGCAAATGGTTGCCGAAACTCCTAATATGACTCCAATATTGAATATGTTCGAACCTACGATGTTTCCGATCGCAATATCGCCTTGTCCGCTGAGCGTGGCGTTCAGGCTTACTACCAGTTCGGGGGCACTTGTCCCGAATGCAACGATGGTCAGACCGACCACCAAAGGTGAAATTTTGGCTTTGAGAGCTAAAGCGGAACTCCCCTGAACTAACCAACCGGCCCCTATGTAAAGCGCTACCAGCGAGAGAATCAATAACGTCAAACTTGTAATCATAGCCCTTTTTTCCTTATTCGTTTGTTAATCTATTAAAATGTCTTGCTTCCTGTTATCCCGGCAAAGAATATTTGCCGTAACCAAGTAAACAGCAAGTTGTTTTATAGGCAGAAAAACGTACCTCGGAAAACCTCGAGATCACCACGAAGTAAACAACAGGAAGCTAATAGACATTCAGTTAGGGTTGTTAGGAATTATTCTTTAATATTCGTATTCTTCATCCTTCGGACTATTGGCTTCCTGCCGCATATGAATGAACCGTAAAGCAATCATCGCTACACTCAGCACGGCAAGACTACCCATTGTTATCTCTTTTAATAACATATTGGAGAAGTCGCTTGTTCCGATTAATACCAAGATAATGAATGACAACATCATAGTTGCATCCACAAGATCTTTATTTATTTTCATGTCTGTATTTTTTTAGGCTGTGAAACGATCTTTTATTTTTCGGGGCTGGCTGTTTCTTCCGTTGTGGAAGGAGTGCTAAGGCCTTTCATGATGCCATACAAGCCTACACCGAGGGCTCCCATGACGACTACCAGTTTCAGATAATCGTTCGGAACGATGGAACTGCAAGCGAGTACACAACCGATAATAGTAATAACGACATAAATATAGATACTGAATTTATTCTTTTTAGTAGACATAATTATTTGATTTTTTAAGTGAATAATAAAATTGTTCGCATTTCGGAAAATGCAATAAAAGAAACGGTATGGAATTCATATCCCATACGAAATCAGAGATTATTCACTTACGATCAAATAATGATTTTCCGCAGGCCATACACATGGTATCCCATGCGGCAAAGGAGGGTTGAAAAGTTAATGGTCTGACATATTGTTACCTCTTCGGATACTTTCCGGAGAAGATTGATTTCTTTCAAGCGAAAATACTGGATTGCCTTTTCTTCGATCTTCAGTAATCGTATGTTTAAAGTATTGCTGACATTCTGGATGCTTCTGCGAGGTGTCAGGCAATTGCAACCTTTCAAGTCGCTGCTGAGTATTTCCAGGTTATGCTGCATGTCAGCTGTTCCTTTTTCTATCATAACAGCCTCTTTCTGCACTTGTAAATCAAGTGTAGTATCGTTGTTCTGTACGTCTTCGGGTACAAAAAGCAACATTCCGAATAGTAGGGTCAATATGAATAGAAAATTCTTCATGTTGCAAAGATATATGAATTCTTGCGTAAAAAACAAATATGTGCCCTTTTTGTTTTTATTTTTGCATACAAATTATGCTGAAAACAGATATGGAAGATAAAAAATCTCTTGCTGGGGCTTGGGTGGAGGCGGCACGTCCCAGGACCTTGCCGGCCTCTGTCAGTCCGGTTTTATTGGGGTGCGCATTGGCCTATTATGACGGGATGTTCGATATAACACCGGCGGTATTGTGCCTCCTCGTGGCTCTCTTCGCCCAGATAGCCAGTAACTTTGCGAACGATTATTTCGATTTTAAGAAGGGAGCCGACCGGGAGGATCGGTTAGGGCCGGAGCGAGCGGTGGCGCAAGGCTGGATCACTCCGAAAGCCATGCTGGCAGGTACGTTCGCCATGTTGGGACTGGCTTGCTTGTCCGGTTTGCTACTGATCTGTTTTGCGGACTGGCGGCTGATATGGGTGGGACTTGCGATCGCCATATGTGTGCTGGCCTATTCTGCCGGTCCTTTTCCTTTGGCTTATAACGGGCTGGGGGATGTCTGCGTATTGTTGTTTTACGGGGTTATACCGGTTTGTTTCACCTACTATATACAGACGTTGAGTTTCTCCTTGTTGTCTTTCTTGCTATCTGTGGCCTTGGGGCTTTTGTCTGTGAATATCTTAGTTGTCAATAATTACCGGGACTACGTGCAGGATAAGGCTGCCCGCAAACGGACGACAATCGTTTTGTTCGGTCGCCGTTTCGGTCGGGTGTTTTATATTTTGAATGAATGTGTGGCGTTTCTCTTGGTTCTCCCGCTTGTTCTGGATGCTCCTTGGTGGATTCTGTTTTTATTCGGGATCCTGTTCGCCCTTTGCTTTTACACGACACGGGAATTGCTTACACTGGAAGGAAGGGCGTTAAACCGTACATTGGGACATACGGCACGCAATGTATTTCTTTTTGCGGCAGTCCTTTCCCTTTTATTCGTATATGTGGGATCGGGTCTGTAGCCGGACTGCCGTAGATTCTCTCTTGCAAGAGTAAGTACCGTCGGCCCGCACTTATAGTTCTGAGAGTCTGCGATACTTTAATCGCAAGCTCTCAGAACTATAAACGTAAGACGCCGATTGTAAGGACTTATTTCGAAACTTGAAAATGGGCCGCTTTCCTGTATATTTTCCGTAATGTGCCCTGAATCGATTTGGACAGGATAATCATCGTTACAGCAATGATGATAAGCAGGATGCCTACTGCCAGATTGGGGGTGAAAGGCTCGCTGAAAACCAATATCCCGACACATACGGCGGTGATAGGTTCTACGGCGCCCAATACGGCGGTAAGCGTTCCGCCGATATTGTGCACGGCAAGCACGAGGGTGATATTCGAGATGACTGTCGGAACGATCGCCAACAGTATCAGATTGACAAATGACATGCTGTCGGGAATCGGTTGTATGCCCTGGTTGGTTTCCGCCTTGATGGCAAACAGAGCCGTGCTGACAATGAATACATAGAAGGTCAGTTTGCGTCCACCCATCTTTAGCCTGGAGGTTGATCCCCCGGCTAAGAATTTATTGACGGTCGTGATATAGAGCGCATATCCCAGGGCCGACAGCAGCACGATGAACACACCTAATGCGCTCAGTCTTATTTCTTCCTCACCTATCGAAAGACGTGCCACCCCGCAGATTGCCAATACGATCGCCATCAAGGTAATCCAGGATGTCTTTTCCCGGAAAAACAACAGCATGATAAGCGTTACGAATACCGGATAGGTGAAATGCAGCGTTGTGGCGATCCCCGCCGACATAAAATTGTATCCCCAGAACAGGAACATGGCGGAGGCCGTATAGAAAAAACCTAACAATATTAATACCGGGATATCTCTCTTGTCCGCGTGGAAAGATTCTTTCTTTGCGGCCATAATACTTGCCAGGGCCAATGCCGCGAACAGGAAACGGTAGAACAGGATGGAATCGAATTGCATTCCTTTTGCCATCAGGGGCAAGGTAAACAGCGGGATTAACCCGAAGGTTGCGGATGTCAAGATACCAAAGGCAAATCCTTTTAAATTATTCATCGTACTGCGTATTCTTTTTGATAAAACTGATGCAAAGGTAGTCGAAACGGACATTTGCACCAAAATTTGCGCTCGGTGTCTTTTATATGGTATCGGAATATAAAGGGTAAAGGAGGACGATACTCCGGTATTGTTACGGAATGTTTGCAATTAGTAAAAGATGGAAGGTGTCCCAAAACTGTCCTGTTCTCACACCAAAGATGGGAATAAGGGCTTTTGGGACACCTTCTATCAATGTGGACTGATCTTTTTCTTACAAAAGCAACCCTGCGGCAACCTCTTCCGCAACCGCATCGTTCTTGATGGCTGCGACCAGGGCGAGGCCAAAATTCATGACTAATCCGGGGCCTTTGCCGGTTATCACATTGTCGGAGACTTCAACGGCTTCACCGGTGACGTTCGCACCGATCAGCTTCGGTTCAAAACCCGGATAGCAGGTCGCCTTGCGGCCCTTTAACAAGCCGAGTCCGCCCAATACCATAGGAGCGGCACAGATTGCAGCTACGATACGGCCTTCGCGGTATTGTCCGAGCAATGCTTCTTTGACGGCCTCCGAATCGTTCAGGTTCGATGCACCCGGCATGCCTCCGGGGAGAATGAGGGCATCGGCATCATTTAACAGGGCATTGTTCAATGTCGTGTCGGCTGTGACCGGAACATTGTGTGCACCGATGACAACCGGATCGGTTGTGATGGAAACAGTTGTAACTTCGATTCCACCGCGACGCAGAATATCGACAGTCCCCAGGGCTTCCATTTCTTCGAAACCGTTCGCTAAGAATACAATTGCTTTCTTCATGATTTATGATTTATGAATTATGATTTATAATTTATGATTTATCAACTGCTCATAAATCATAAATTATTTAAGTTTATACAGATAGGTAATCGTACCACTCTGGTTGTTCGCTCCGCTGATGCTGTTGAACTTGGCGCGTTTGGCCGCGTCCAGGGCGCTCTTGCGCATGGAACCGTTGTCGATGTTGGTACCTTTGCCTATTTCTGCAAATATAACATTTCCTTTCGGATCTACCGTAATGTTGATTACGATTCGTCCCTCTTCCTGGATCGTGTAAGCTGGGCGTGGGAGACCTCCCGCTCCGATCGAACGTCCGTTCAGGTTGAACGAACCATATCCGCCAACACCTTCGTTAGCCCCGTGGTCGGAATTTCCGAACGGGCTACCCTGATTGCCGGTTCCGGATCCGGCATCTCCCTGGCTGTTCCCTTCTTGGCTGCCTATTCCGAAAGCACCTGCGACCTTGTTGCTGATGGCCTGTTCTTTCTTGCGGCGTTCTTCGGCAAGGCGTTTCTTCTCGGCTTCCTCCTTGCGGATGCGTTCTTTTTCAGCCTCCTCTTTCCGTTTTTTCTCTTCTTCTTTCTTGCGTTGCTCTTCTTTTTCTTTTTTCTTCTTTGCTTCTTCGATTGCGACGCTTTCTTCGATCTCCTGCGTCACCAGATCTTCCTTAGGAGTTTCTACCTTCGGTTCCGGAACGGGAGGGGGAGGAGTCGTCGTTTCTTGTGGAGGTTCCTGTCCGGTATATTTCGGTTCGAAAGTCCCGGCTGCCGCATTGACATTTCCGAAGTTCACCAATATACCGCCGTCTTCATCGGGAACGACGGTTTTGAGAACCGTGAATCCCAGAATCAGCAGGATGAACAGGTGGAATGCCACCGAACCCGCTATGCCATATATGTCATCTTTATTTAACTTCATGAATTATGAATTATAATTTATGATTTATGAATTCTGATTTATCATCGACGCATCAATCATAAATCAGAATTCATAAATCTCAACTATTTTTGTGATCGGGTGGCAAGCACCATCTTGAATTTATTCTGATTTGCGATGTTCAGAATACGTACGATTTCTTTATAAGGGACCGTCTCGTCTGCATACAAGGCTACAAACATTTCCGGTTCTTTTGCATAACTGTCTTGCAGGAATGGGGTGATCTCTTCGAAAGACACCTGTTTTTCCCGCTGGTTACCGAAAGCGACATAGTAATTCAGATTCGCATCGATCGTGACACGCGTCAGTGGCTTGGCAGCAGTCTGCTTTTGTGCCTGTGGGAGCGTCACCTTGATGGCGTTCGGAATCACGACGGTGGAGGTAACCATAAAGAAAATCAACAGCAGGAATATGACGTCCGTCATGGAAGCCATGCTGAAGCTTTCGTTTACTTTTGTTCTTCGTTTTAAAGCCATAACTTTTTGAGTTATGATTTATGATTTGTGATTTATGATTGTATCTGTGTCGGGATAAATCATAAATCATAAATCATAAATCTTTAGTTTGCAGGTTCATTCAATAAGTCCATAAATTCCATCGTGCGGGCTTCCATCTTGTTTACCACGTTGTCTACCTGCGAAACCAGATAGTTGTAGGCAAACAGGGTGATGATACCGACAACCAGGCCACCTACCGTTGTTACCAGCGCTTCGTAGATACCGCCCGACAATAAGGTTACGTCTACATTCGTTCCTGCATTAGCCATATCGAAAAAGGCGCGAACCATACCGGTTACCGTACCTAAGAAACCCAACATGGGAGCGCCGGCGGCTGTCGTGGCGATCAGCGGGAATCCTTTTTCGAGTTTGGCGATCTCCAGGTTACCCACGTTCTCGATGGCAACCAGTACGTCGTTCATCGGGCGTCCCAAGCGGGTGATACCTTTCTCGATCATACGGGCGGAAGGGGTGTTGGTGCTTCGGCACAGGTTCAGGGCCGAATCAACCTTCCCTTCATGGATGTAATCTTTGATGCGGTTCATAAATGTTTCATCCTCCTTACCGGCGCGGCGGATGACCATCAGGCGCTGGATAAATATATAACATGCCATCAGCGACAATAGCAATAAGACAACCATAATCCACCCCCCTTTAAAAGCCAGGTCGATTACATTGATTTCAGCTTCCGTGGGTGCTGTTACCGCCGTGAGGTCCGGCATCTGTTCTGCTGTTTGTGCCCCTACTGCTTGCAGGGAAAGTAAAATGCTCATATTTGATTTGTGATTTGTGATTTATGAATTATCTGTTAATTGTCTATTGTCAATAGACGAGACATTCTTTATATAAACGGATTGTTTCCTTCAGCCCGTAATAGAGAGCATCGCTGATCAAGGCATGACCGATGGAAACTTCATCCAGCCCCGGAATGTTTTGATGGAAATAAGCCAAATTTTCCAAACTCAGATCATGACCGGCATTTACGCCTAATCCTAAGTTTTTGGCAAGTCCGGCGGCAGAGATGAAAGGAGCGATTGCTTCTTCGCGGTTTACAGGGTAGAGGGTCGCATAAGGTTCCGTGTATAACTCGATGCGGTCGGTTCCTGTCTTGGCAGCCAGTTCGATATTCTCAAGATCCGTTCCGACGAATATGGAAGTACGGATACCGTGTGAGGTAAAAGTTTCGACTAACTCGCTCAACTGGTCGAAATGGGCTTTCACGTCCCAACCCGCATTTGATGTGATGGCATCGGGAGCATCCGGCACTAGTGTCACCTGCGTCGGTTTTACTTTCAGAACCAGGTCTATAAACTTCTCGCAAGGATAACCTTCTATGTTAAACTCTGTTTTTATTTCCGGTTTCAAGGCATACACATCGCTGTATCGGATATGACGTTCGTCCGGTCTGGGATGAACGGTAATCCCTTGTGCACCGAAAGTTTCACAGTCTAATGCTACTTTTAATACGTTTGGTACATTGCCACCGCGTGCGTTGCGAATGGTTGCGACCTTGTTAATGTTTACACTTAAATTTGTCATCGTATATCGTTATATCTTTTTTCTTTCATTACATTTGCACAAAAGTATCGGCAAATTTAGCAGTATTTAGGGAATATACAGAAGAATGTTGGTGAAAGATTTCATAACGAAGGAACTTCCGGTGTTAAAAAGTTTTGACACTGGGGAATACGCATTAGCCTTGATGGATGATTTTAAGTTAAAGCATCTGCCATTGTTAAGCGAAAACATATATCGGTGTCTGGTTTCGGAAAAAGACCTGTTGGCGATGCCTGATCCAACTGCTATTATCGGTGATCCGGTTCTGTTTTCACCGAGTGTTCAAGAAGATACCCATATCTATGAGGCGTTGGCACTGGTCACTCGCTATCAGTTGAGCCTCCTTCCGGTCGTAAGTACGGAGGGAGAATATCGCGGGGTCATTACGCGCGATAAACTGATCGATATCCTGTCCGAGCTTTGCAATGCCGATACGGCCGGAAGTGTTTTTGTGCTGGAAGTGATGCCGCAGGATTATTCGATGACGGATATCGCCCGTTTGATCGAGGCGAATAATGCGCATATCTTGAGCCTGCTTTCCTATACGGATAAGACGACCGGACGATTGCATCTGATTATCAAAATAGATCTGGAAGACGTCTCTCCTGTGATCCGTAGTTTTGAGCGTTTTAATTATACTGTCCTCTATTATTTCATGGAAAAAGGAATGGTGGACGACCTGTTGCAGCAGCGGATGGAAGAATTGGTCCGTTATATGAACATATAAACAATTGACAATTGATAATTGACAATTAGAAAAATACGAATCGGGGATGAAGAAGGTTGGAATATTTGGCAGTGAGTATCAGGCGGACAAGCAACTTGTGATTAAGCGTTTGTTTGAAAAACTGGCTTCTTTGGAGGCTGAGGTTTTCGTGGACCGTGACTTTTATCTCTTCCTTACGGATGCATTGAACTATGAACCGCCGGTATCGGGCATCTTGACAAGCGACGAGTTTGATTTGGATGTGGCGTTGAGTCTGGGAGGAGACGGGACATTCCTGCGTACTGCCGCCAGGGTGAATAAGCAGGATATCCCCATTTTGGGCATCAATACCGGCCGCCTCGGTTTTCTGGCGGATGTGGCGAGCAATGATATTGAAGATACACTGGACGAATTATTTAAAAACTACTATAAGACGGAAGAACGTACTTTATTGCGCCTTCATACGGAAGACCGGGTGTTTCACGGTTATAATTATGCCTTGAATGAGATTGCGATCCTGAAGCGGGACACCTCTTCCATGGTTACGATCCATACGGCGCTTAACGGGGAATATCTGACGTCTTATCAGGCTGATGGTTTAGTCATTTCTACACCGACAGGTTCGACGGCCTATTCGATGAGTGTGAACGGTCCGATTATCATTCCGCAAAGTAAGAATTTGGTGTTGAGTCCGGTCGCACCTCATTCGTTGAATGTCCGTCCGCTGGTAATTCCGGATTCCTTTACGATCACCCTGGGAGTGGAAAGCCGGAACAAATATTTTCTGATCGCCCTTGATGGGCGTTCCGAGATATTCCCGACCGGCATACAGCTGCGGGTGAGTAAAGCCGATTATACGACCAAGGTGATCAAACGATATAACCATACTTTTTATCAGACTCTCCGTGAAAAACTCATGTGGGGAGCCGATACGAGGATGAAATAGGCCTTCCTCTCCCTTGTGTTATCGTGTGTCCGATACTCCGTTTGTTGCTAGCGGAAGCGTGAACCAGAATGTGGAACCTTTTCCTAAAGTGGAGCAGACACCGATATTACCACCTAGTTTTTCTATGATGCTTTTACTGATGGATAGTCCGAGACCCGTTCCTTGCTTGTGGGCATTCAGTTTGACAAAACGGTCGAATATGTTTTTGCATGCTTCTTCGCTGATTCCGATGCCGGTATCTGTTACGGATACATATATCTTATTTTCTTTCAATCGGTAATCCAGTTTGATTTCGCCATTGGATGTGAATTTGATTGCATTGGTCAGGAAATTGGAGATTACCTGTGTGAGCCGTTTCGGATCGGAGTTAAGTTTGACGGAGGGTAAGTCCCGGTTGAAAGAGAAGCGTACATGATCCGGTATTTTTAAGGTATGGACGGCATAGATCTCCTCGCAAATTTCTTTGAAGTCGAACTTCTTCGGATGAATGTCGAATGTGCTGGCTTCTATTTTTGAGAAATCGAGAATATCGTTGATCAGCTGTAAGAGCAGGTCGCTGTTCTTGTTCAGCCGCATGCAGTTTCTCCCGTATATTTATTTCATTCGTGGTATCGATCAAATTGCCTTCTTTGTCGTATAGCTCGATACCTATCGGAAGCTTCTGGTAAATATTTTCCAGGTTCAGCTCTTTTTTCAAAGGGTTGTGTGTAGGAAAATGAGGCATATCCGTTTTTTTGCATATGATGTCTATTGTGTTGCATATAAAACATTAATCTATTGCATATAAGATCCTAACGCCAATTTCAAAACAGATCTGTTTTTTCTTTTGTTCCGTCTCTTGTGATCTTTTGTATATTTCGTTTATTGGTTTGTTTATTTATGATAAAAGTTATGATAATCATGTGATTTCGTAAAACATTGTAAAATTAGGGAATATAAATGGATTGTTATTCTTGATACTCGGATAAAGTTATGCGAATATGCTGTTTTTGTATACAAAGCCGGAACTGGAGGTTCTCGAAGAAGCCAAATGTGTATCTAAAATTATGTTTTGTAGCATGATTTTGTTAAACATGGTTAAGTAAATGAATTTTCCAAGTAAAAATGTATGCTACATAACATAAAGTTCATATATTTGCACTGTGTTTTTCATGGTATTAGATTTAAGGTTAACAATGAAGATTGGCTGTCCGTGAGGATAGCCTTTTTTTGTTTTGCTATTTTGGGTATATAATATTTTTTTAGCGTAGGTTCTTTGTTAAGAGATAGGAACTTTATATAGATGTTTTAAAATGGTCGAATGAAATATTCGGATAATCAAATGTTATTGGAATATGTAAAAGGGAGGGTTATTTTTTGTTTCTATATTTTTGAAGATAAGTGGGTTGTTTAAAATTGAATAATGTTGCATTCTTGAATGAATGTATTACTTTTGTGCCGTAAATTTAAAAAAGACAAAAGTATGAAGAAAGGTAGATTTTCATTGTTAGGCATTGTTGCTTTGTTTTTAGGTCTGATATTGGTTAGTTGTAGTGACGATGATGATCAGGGAGGAGTAATTGATACAGGTATACACAAAATTGTAGTGGAACAATCTGGTGATATAGACGCGTTTGAATTAGGACTTGTTTTTGGGGCGGTTAATACGACTAGTGGGCCTACGAAATTGTATGATGAGGACGGTAAGTATTTAGGAGAATCGCACTCAGTAACAAGAATGGAAGATGCTAAGGTATCCTGTCAGACAGGGGATGATGCTTTCTTTATGACTTGTGCAGGTTCTGTAACAAGTACTTCAGATGTATCAGGTAAAAAACTGAAGGTGCTGGTTACTGCTTATATAGATGGAAAAGAAGTAAACCAATTGGTGAAAGAATATGAAACTAAAGGTGAGATATTGATAGAAAATTTTAGTGTATCGACAACTGCAAAGTAAATAAGGAGTATTATTGATACTGTTTTAATAAGAAATCAAAAAAGGCTGTCTAAATTAGGATAGCCTTTTTTGTTTGTATTTGAATATTAAAGATTAATGCAAAAAATGATATTGCAGCTGTTGGATATTTATTTTTATTGATGGTTAAGACTTGCCGTGATTAGTAAGAAAAGATTGTTTATTGTTTTTTTTATGCTTATGTTTGCAACTTTAATAGTATTTATCAATTCAATAATTTTGCGAAATATGAGACAGCTTAAAATCATACTATTATTAGTAGCCTTTTCTTGTTCCGTATTTGCACAGGATAGGTTATCTCTGTTTATAAGCAGGGCAAATAAATATGCCTCAGTGGAGCTATCAGATTATCGAAAGCGTTTATGTGTAGAATATAATATGTCCAATAATTCATTGGATGATTATTACAGGCGGTGCGGAAGAAATTGGGGGAATGTCGGTTTGGCTCTTGAAATAGCCAGAACTTCCGGTAGGCATATGCGGGATGTCTGTGATTATTATAAACGTTATCATCGACATGGTTGGGATCGCGTATTAATAGAGATAGGTATAAGACCGGGATCAACATGTTACAAGCCTTTTTATGACAGGATTCATTATCATAGTAACTGTTGGCATGAACATTATTGCTCGTATTGTGATCATCACGATAAACACCATTATAAGCATCATAAAAAACATAAACACCACAAACATCATAAACATCATAAATGGCACGATGGCTATGACGATGATGATTGGGATGACGATGATGATTAACATTTATAGATATAAAAGTATATTGAAATGAGAAAGATTTTAATTTTTTTAGGACTATTGTTTGTTATGTTGAGTAACATTTATGCTCAAAAAGGCAGACAAGCGATTGGATTCGGATTGAGTTATGGGACAGAAATTGAAAGTATTGGTTTAGGGTTGAAATACCAATATAACATAACTAACCCCATACGTCTCGAACCGTCTTTGAATTATTTTATAGAAAATGACAATGTTAGTATGTTGGACGTGAATATGAATCTTCATTACTTATGTCCTGTGGGGAGGAGTGTCAAATTATATCCTTTATTTGGTTTTACATTTTCCAATTGGATGTTTGATTTGGGCGATGGATTTGATATAGATGTGGATGGAGATCATATTCATATTGACAAGGACGATGACCATCATAATGAATGTAGAGTAGGAGTGAATATTGGTGGTGGAGCCGATTTTGTGTTGACAAATAATTGGATTATGAATTTCGAATTGCGATATCAGTTAGTTAGTGATTTTGATCAAGCTGTTTTTAATTTGGGATTTGCTTATCGATTTTAATTTACTCCTTAATTAAGGAACTATAAAAGGAAATTTGTCAGAATTCACAGGATGCGATTCCGGATCAAGCCCAAATCGCATCCAATATTCTTTCTTTCACCTGCGAGATGAAATCTATTTATGAATAAAAACTGTATCTTTGCGCAGAATTATATGTCGATATCCAAAAATAAGATATGAAGAGAGTTTTCTGCCCCAAGTGTGATAATCAGTTAGCGTTTGACGAAACGAAATATCCGGAAGGTAAAGTGTTGGCGTTCGTATGCCCGCAATGTGGTTCTCAGTTTAAGATCAAGTTAGGACGAAAAATAGTCCGTACCGAATCGGGACAGGAAAAAGAGGTGAAGGAACCTGACTTCTCCTGCGGCTATATTACGGTAATCGAAAATGTCTTTGGATTCAAACAGGAACTTCCACTTGTAATGGGCGATAACGTGATCGGCCGCCGCAATAAAGATACTGACGGAGTCGATGTCCCCATCATCACAAGCGATCCTAGCATGGGGCGTAAACATTGTGTGATCAATGTGAAAGAAGATAAGGAAGGAAAGCTCATTTATACATTGCGCGATTTCCCGAGTCTTACCGGAACATTTCTGTGCAGCGTACTTGTCGGAAAGAAAGAACAGGTGCGGGTTGGAGAAGGCGCCATTGTAACGATCGGTGCTACCACCTTTATTCTTCATGTACCGGGAGGGGAGGAAGAGTAGCCTTTTCTATTTGAACTTAGATACTGTCCGGAGTGAAACTGACCTCTACATCAAGGCGATAAGGGAGATAGGGAAATTGGCGTAGGTTTCGGGAGAGATGGATGCAAAAATCCTTTTCGACTCCGAGGGCAGTAAGCTAAGCTAAAGAATCATTATTCATGCTTTTGTATTCGACTTCGAATATAAAACAACTCATATCGGGTTTGGCTCACGCCCTTTTACATAAAGAACTACAAATATGCTAAACGAAAGTTTCATAAATTATGGTCAAATAGACCTTAAAAGGCTATCAGTTAGTCTGTAATCTTGGCGTTGTATTAAAATGTAAGTGTTAAATCGGATATTTCGAACAATCTTTCTGACAGATCTCTTTTTTATATGTACTTTTGTAATCGAAAGAGGCAATGAGGTTAATTAATGGAACAGAACAAGGTACAGGCCACTACGGGGATCACTTTCCGTATACTGGTCGCTTTGAGCATATGTCACTGCTTGAATGACACATTACAGTCCGTTATCTCGGCTGTTTATCCACTATTTAAGGAAGATTTAGGGTTGAGCTTTGCCCAGATCGGGTTGATAACGCTTGTCTACCAGTCGGCTGCATCCGTATGTCAGCCGTTGACTGGACTTTTTTTTGACAAATGGCCCTCGGCATGGTCGTTGCCGACAGGGATGAGTTTTACGCTTGTGGGGTTGTTGAGCTTGGCTTTTGCCAATACGCTGCCATTAGTCCTTTGTTCGGTGGCATTGGTAGGGATCGGCTCGTCGGTCTTCCATCCGGAGGCCTCCCGGTTGACTTCACTCGCATCGGGTGGAAAGCGAGGATTGGCGCAATCGTTGTTTCAGGTCGGAGGAAACTTGGGAGGATCGTTGGGACCGTTGCTTGCAGCCGTTTTTGTCGCCCCCTACGGGCGGAGGCATATCGCCTTGTTTACGATCTTGGCTTTTACTGCGATTATGGTGATGATCCCTGTTGGGCATTGGTATAAAAGTTTCCTGCTCCGGTTGAGGAAAGCGGAAGGAGAAACGCTTAAGACGAGTGTCAGCAGACCACTCCCGATGGGAAAGACCGTATTCTCGATAGCGATCCTGTTGATCCTAATCTTCTCCAAATATATTTATATGGCGAGTTTGAATAGCTATTACACCTTTTACCTGATTCATAAGTTCGGGGTCAGTGTGCAAGCTTCTCAACTTTATCTCTTTGTTTTCCTGATTGCGACGGCAATTGGAACGCTGTTAGGCGGACCGATCGGTGACCGGGTAGGACGGAAGTACGTGATCTGGGCTTCTATCTTAGGGGCAGCCCCGTTTACACTAATCATGCCTCACGTGGAAAACCTATATCTGACGACGGTTCTCAGCTTCTGTGTCGGCTTGACCTTGTCGTCGGCTTTCCCGGCTATTCTAGTGTATGCACAGGAATTATTACCGTATAAATTAGGTCTGATCTCCGGTCTTTTTTTCGGTTTTGCCTTTGGGGTAGCGGGGATTGCATCGGCTGTGTTGGGGAATATGGCTGATCGGTATGGCATAGAGGCGGTTTATAACGTATGTGGCTATATGCCCCTTATCGGATTGGTCACGTGGTTCTTGCCTGACCTTAAGAAGAAACGGTAGTAGCTGGGGAACAATAAAGGCGATCGCCTTGTTATAAGTCATAAAATTCGCACAAACTAAATTTAGACACATTTATGATTTGTAACTTTACTCACTTCAGCATCGCCCTGCTGTGGTTTCTTCCTGCCTTTTCCTCTGCCCAGACAGAGCCGATGGATTTGTCGCTGGAGCAATCTCTTACGCTCTTGCGAAGCGAGAACAAAAGCCTCAGGATTGCCGGGAAGGAAGTGGAGCTGGCGAAGAATGAACACCAGAAGCTCAATGCTTTTTGGTATCCCACTATCAGTGCTGCGGGAGCTTATGTGCATATGTCAAACCCGATCGAGGTACGCCAATCCCTGAACCAGTTCACCGATCCGGCGAAAGAATATGTCCATTCCATCCTGCCCAACGACCAGTTTATCTCATCACTTCTCGATAAGATCGGACAAAACACATTGACGTTGCCGCTCATCTCGCAAAATGTCACGTCGATCGATGCAAACTTGACCTGGCCCATTTTTACTGGCGGCAAGCGCATCTATGCTGGCAAGATCGGCAAGAAACTTGTCTCCGTTGCCGAAGTCAACCGCGAACAGGTAAGCGCGAACCAACAGGCTTTGCTGATCGAAAGTTATTTTGGCTTACGTCTCGGCCAGCGGGTTGTCGAGGTCAAGACGGAAACTTACAACTCCCTGAAAATCCATTACGACCAGGCTTTGAAGTTAGAGCAACAAGGGATGATCAACCGGGCTGAGCGTCTTGTAGCCCAGGTAAGCATGGAAGAGGCGAAGCGCGAACTCGAATCCGCCCGGAAAGACCTCGAAGTCGCCAGTCAGGCACTCAAGAGCTTGATCAACATAGGAGAAGAACAGGTGATCCGCACGACGACTTCCCTTTTTATCAACGAGAGTATCCCCTCGGCCAACTATTTCAAGGAGATGATCCCTTTTAACAATTACTTGGTCAACCAACTGAAGCTACAGGAAAATATCGCCGGCGACCAGTTGAAGATCGGTCGTTCAGGTTATCTCCCCAATATCGCCCTGATCGGCAAGCAGACTCTCTATGCGGATGGAGTCGACAAATATCTCATGCCGCGCACGATGATCGGGGTTGGCTTTACCTGGAACATTTTCGACGGACTCGACCGGGAAAAACGTATCCGGCAGGCACGTCTGACCAGTCAGTCGTTAGCCATCGGGAAAGAGAAAGCCGTGACCGATTTGCAGGTAGGAGTCGATAAGTTCTACTCCCAGATGCAGAATGCGATGGACAATGTCAAGGCGTTAAATACTACGCTTGAGATGAGCAACGAACTGGTTCGTATCCGCGAGAAATCCTTCAAGGAAGGAATGGCGACCTCGTCGGATGTGGTAGACGCTGAGGTGGTGCTCTCGAAGGTGAAGACCGCCTTCTTGCTCGCCTACTACCAATACGATGTGGCGCTTGCCAATCTCCTGTCCATTTGTGGTATTCCCGAAGCTTTCCACCAATACCGGATGGACGGTAAAACAGAGATCTTATAAACATAAAACCGTATAATCATGGACAAATCGAAGAAATATCTGGCGATCTCCTTTATAGTAGTGCTGATTGCCGTAATCATCCTGTCTTTCGTGGGTATGTTCTTGTTGAAGGATAAACCTGTGATCTTGCAGGGACAAATCGAAGCAACCGAGATACGTATCTCCGGAAAACTGCCTGGCCGTATCGATACATTCCTAGTAAAGGAAGGACAGAATGTAAAGGCCGGAGACACCCTTGTTGTCATCAACAGCCCTGAAGCGCTTGCCAAATACCAGCAAGTGAACGCTCTCGAAAGTATCGCCCGTTTCCAAAACCAGAAGGTAGACGGGGGAACGCGCAAGCAGATCATTGCCACTGTCCAGCAGCTCTGGAACAAATCGAAGTCGGACCTCGAACTGGCAAAGACCACCTACAACCGTATTGAAGTCCTGTATAGGGACAGCGTTGTTTCTTCGCAACGGCGAGACGAAGTGAAAGCTTTATATGATGCTGCCGTAGCCGGTGAACGGGCGGCCTGGAACCAATACCAGATGGCGCTCGACGGCGCCCAAATACAGGATAGAGAGAGTGCCCGCTCTTTGGTGAACGCAGCTAAAGGCACGGTCGAAGAGGTTGCAGCCCTTTTGCAGGACGCCCGCTTGACAGCCCCGGAATCCGGCCAGATATCGACAATCTTCCCGAAAAGGGGAGAGCTGGTAGGAGCAGGGATGCCTATCATGAACTTGATCGTGCTTGACGACGTGCATATCGTACTGAATGTCCGTGAAGACCGCCTGCCGTTCTTTCCGATGGGAGGGACGTTTGTTGCCGATATCCCGGCTATTGACAAGAAGAACATCGAATTCAAGATCAATTATGTCAGCCCCTTAGGTAGTTTTGCTACTTGGAAATCGACTAAGCAGACGGGCAGCTACGATCTTCGTACGTTCGAGGTACATGCTCTGCCTGTAAGAAAGGTGGAAGGGCTGCGCCCTGGAATGTCGGTATTGGTTGAATTGACAATGGATAATTGATAATGAACAATTTTAAGAATAGTGTGATGAATTGTCAATTTGTTCGGGTTTTTCGAAGAGAACTTGTACGGATGGTCTCGAGACGTCTCTATTTCGGGGTGTGCGTCGTGCTGCCACTGTTCTGTATCTTCTTCATGTCCACTATCTTCGGAAACGGACAGATGGAGAACATACCCGTCGGTGTCGTCGATGAAGACAATACCTCCATGTCGAGGGAAGTCGTGCGGACTGTCGAAGCCGTTCCCACTTTCAAGGTTACACACCGCTATGTCGACGAGACGGCAGCCCGGTGTGCTACCCAATCGAAAGAGATATACGGCTACCTCGTGATCCCCACCGGCTTCACGGCTGATGCTATAGCTGGACGGCAGGCGACGCTTGCCTACTACTACCATTATGCTCTTCTGAGCGTAGGCGGTGAGGTGCGCGGCGCTTTCGAAGCCGTCCTTCGTCAACTTTCGATGGCTCCGGTCGTAATGCAAGCCACCGCCTTGGGTATCGGGGAGGAGCGGGTTGCCACCTTTCTGCTCCCCGTCAAGGCGAGCAGTCATCCTCTGTTCAATCCCGATCTGGACTATTCGGTCTACTTGAGCAATCCTTTCTTCTTTATCCTTTTCCAGGTCATTATCCTGCTGACAACGGTCTATGTTATTGGTGGTGAGGTCAAGTTCGGGACAGGGGCGGAGTGGCTCTCAACAGCAGGCGGCAATATCCTGACGGCGGTAGTGGGAAAGCTGTTGCCCTATACCGTTATCTTTAGCCTGATGAGCATATTGGCGAACTACGTCATGTTCGGCCTTATGCACATACCGTTCTCATGCGGTTTCTGGCCGCTCAACCTAACGGCGATCTTGTTTGTCGTCTCGACACAAGCGTTGGCGGTCTTCATCTTTTCCGTTTTTCCCGTGCTTAGTATCATTATCAGTATCGTGTCGATGGTCGGTTCGCTCGGTGCAACGCTGTCAGGGGTGACTTTTCCCGTGCCCTCGATGTACGCTCCGGTGTATTATGCCTCCTACTTGTTCCCTGTTCGCCACTTCACTGAGATATACCAGAACTTGCTTTATGGGGATTACGGCTTTGCTTGGACTTGGATGAATTACGTTGCGCTGCTCTGCTTCCTTCTTCCTGCGCTGCTGATGTTGCCTCGTCTGAAGAAAGCGATTGTGAACGAAGAGATGTGGAGGCATCTCGTCTCTTAAAAAAAGAAATATGAATATGAAGGTAATATCTGTTATACACGATGAGTTCAAGACGATTGCCGGCAGCTATGCCATCCTGCTTGTACTGATGGGCGGCATCTTTGTTTACGGCTTGCTTTACAATTATATGTACGCTCCCGACTTGGTCCGTAAAGTTCCGGTTGCCGTTGTCGATCATTCTCATAGTGAACTGAGCCGCCACTATGTCCGCCTGCTTGACGCTACCCCGCAGGTCAATGTCGTGACTACGGCTACCGGTTATCCGGAAGCCCAGGATATGATGAAGTCGGGCAGGGTGGCTGGTATTCTCTATCTGCCGGATGACTTCGAAGATCGTGTTGCCCGTGGTGAAGAGTCTGTTTTCATCATGTACGAGACGACAAGTGCTTTCCTTTACTACCTTGCCATGCAGGAAGCTTCGGCCGCCTCCATGTTGGCGCTGAACGATGACTACCGGCCGGAGATGTTGGTATTCCTGCCTAAGGAGGCTACCACGAAGCTAGCCTCTGCCCAGGCAGTCGAGGTGGTCGGGACTGCCCTCTACAACCCGACTGAGGGTTATGGAACTTACCTGATTCCTTCGGTTCTGGTCGTGATCATCTTCCAGACGTTGATGATGGTGATCGCTATGATTAGTGGCGACGAACGGTATAGCGGCTTGATTGTCCGTTTTGCCGGCAATCCTGTGAACCTCTCTTTGGAACGGATGGCGCAGGTTGTGATCGGCAAGACATTTGTCTATGGTATGTTGTATGCGGTTTTCGCTTTGTTCCTATTAGGGTTGATCCCCTTGATGTTCGGCCTCCCAGATATCGGCAACCCGCTATATGTCATTATGCTGATGATTCCTTTCTTGTTGGCGACTAGTTTTTTCGGGCTTACGGCGTCCCTGTTCTTTACGGACTCCGATGCGCCGCTTCTGATGATCGCCTTCTTTTCTGTCGGCCTCATCTTTCTTTCCGGTGTCTCATACCCGATGGAACTGATGCCTTGGTATTGGAAATTGGTGCATTATCTCATCCCGGCAGCCCCGGCGACAATGGCCTATGTCAAGCTGAACTCGATGGGGGCTTCGATGAGCGAGATACACCCCGAATATATTACCTTGTGGGTACAGTGTGCATTTTATTTTGTGACGGCATGTTTGGTTTATAGGTATAATATCCGGAAAGCGATGGCAAAAAGTGCTTCTCTGGCAATAACTGATGACTTTTCATCCCATAAGTCATAGCTTTTGTTGTCACCTTTTGCTTGTACCTTTTGTTTCATAAAGGTTTAAGAGATGAAGGTAAGCTCATGTCCTCCTTCACTCTTACGAATTACCTTCACCTTCCATAAGCCTTGTTAAACAAAGCATATGATTAGAAGGTGAATGGTAAACCATAAAGTTGTCGAAAACATTTATTCAAAAGTAGTCGTGAGTCGTTTTATTAGGTTTCCTGTCCCTTGGAAGATAGCCTAAAGGTGAAAAAATATAGCCTATGACCTATACGAGGACAGGCTATAGGGAGATGATAAAAAGGGTATAGGCTTTTCGGAAATAGCCTATACCCTTTTGAGAATGCTGCCGACAGTTTGTTTTATGAAAAACAAAATATAACACCCGTAAAGCATAGTGTTATCTTTATGAGTTAGGGTAGTTAATGCATAGCGTTATGACCTGCCAAGTCTCTCTTGGTGTAAAGTTATTCTTCAATTTCCATCTCATCCAACAAATATCCCGCTCCGGCATATTTGTCCATGATGAAGAGAACGTAGCGGATGTCGACAATGATACTGCGTTGGTAATCGGGGAGATATTGGATGTCGCCGCCGACTCCTTCCCAATTGCGGTCGAAATTGATACCGATCAATTCACCGTCTGCATTCATCACAGGGCTACCGGAGTTCCCACCGGTCGAATGGGTGGTTGTGCTGAAGGCAACTGGCATTTTTCCGTCGGAAGTTTTGTAGCGTCCGAAATCTTTGGCAGCATACAGTTCTTTCAGGCGGGTTGGTACTACGAATTCCCAGTTGGTGGAATCTTCTTTTTCCATCACTCCGTCCAGTGTTGTCTGATGGCCATAGTAGTCGCAGTCGCGCGGGCTGTACCCTTTTACCTGTCCGTAGGTGAGGCGCAGGGTAAAGTTGGCGTCGGGAAAATTGGCACGATCGCCGTACATGGCCAGCAAACCTTTTACATAACTACGGTGAGCCATTGCATACCCATCTTCAAATCCTTTTAACGCATTCTTCAGATTGGCTTCTTCTGCACGGACAGACTTGGCAAAAAGAATCATCGGGTCGTTTTCCAGTGCTTTGACAGACGGACGAGAGAGGAATTTATTGAAATTATCCTCACTGCCGAAGATGGATTTCTCGAACAGATAGTCGACGAATCGGTCTGTGTCTCCTTTGAACTTCTTGTCGATTAATTCGAAATAGGTCGGTTGCGCTTTCGGATCGACTTGGCTGCGGTACTCTTTCAGCATCACTTTGGCGATTTTCTTATCTACGTCGGCCGAGTAATTGCTGTTGGCAAATCCATGATAAGCCCGTTCCAACAGCCGGAGTTGTTCCTGTCTGGCTTTTTTGTCTTTCCCTTTCAAGGCTTCTATGACCATATCCATTTGGGTTGGCACACTTGTAAATTCAATTCCTCGCAGGATCGCTTCATCCAACATCCAACTGCGGAAACGTAGGTCTTTACGGTCCGATACGATCTGTTCGATCGCCATCAGGGCATCGGGGTAGCTCGGTTCGCACATTTTGTTGGACCAGGCAATCAGTTTGTCCTGTTCCTCCTTTTTCATTTGTTCGAAATTACGTTTTTTTATGGCCCAGTTGCTACCGATCGCATTTTTGTAAGCATTCGTTGAGCCTGCATATTTGCTGGCATACTGAATCCGGACAGCTGGATCTTTCAACATCTCGTCCAACATAACTTTCTGGCGCAAGTCACGGATGTGGATACGGATCGTGTTGTCAATATCACGGCGTTCCGCCACTTCCCAGGAAGTATAATATTTATTGGTACGGCCGGGAAATCCCATCATCATGGCATAGTCATTTTCCTGGACGCCTTTCAATGAGATCTTGAACCAGCGTTTCGGACGAAGCGGGACATTCTTGTCAGAGTAAGGAGCCGGATTGCCGTTCGCATCGGCATAGACACGGAAAACGGAGAAGTCGCCTGTATGGCGCGGCCACATCCAATTGTCGGTATCTGCGCCGAACTTTCCGATCGATGAGGGAGGAGCTCCTACCAGGCGGATATCGGAATAGATTTTCTTTGTGAACATGAAATACTGGTTACCGCCATAGAACGCCTTTATCTCAACTTCTGTGCCTGGATTGTCCTGCAGGAACTTTTCTCCGACTTTTGCTTTTGCCAGTCCGTTCAGAAATTTCGGAGATAGGAAGTTCATGCTGTTAGGATCGGTATCTTTTTTCAGTTCCTTTTTCACATAGTCGGTCACGTCTTCTATTTTATCGATGAAAGTGACGGTCATGCCGGGGTTCGGAAGTTCCTGATCGCGCGACATGGCCCAGAAGCCGTCTGTCAGGTAGTCATGTTCCAGCGTGCTGTGGCGCTGGATGCAACCGTAGCCGCAATGATGGTTGGTCAGGAGCAATCCTTCCGGCGAAACGATCTCGCCCGTACAACCGCCTCCGAAAATGACGACGGCATCTTTCAAGGAAGCTGAGTCGGGGCTATAGATATCATAATCCTGCAATTTAAGTCCCAAAGCTTGCATTTCTGGGAATCTTTGTCCTTTCAGTAGAGGCAGCAGCCACATACCTTCATCGGCTGCTACCGGTAGCGACAGGATGGCTGCCGCGAGGGAGATGATGAGTTTGTTCATTGATTTATAATTTGTGATTTATAAATTATGATTTCAGGTTTATGACTTTATCGTCTTCATAAATCTGAAATCATAAATCTTACCATTGTTTGTACGGATATTTTGTCAGCATCGAGTTGTAGTAACGACGATCTCCGCTGACCTCGTGTCCGACCCAGTCCGGCCGTTCAAAAGGTTCGTCTTCAGAAGCCAATTCGATTTCCGCTAAGATCAGTCCTTCGTTGTCGCCGTGGAAGACGTCGACTTCCCAGGTGTGTTTCCCGACAGGGACCAGATTGCGTACTTTGTCGATAATACCGGGTTCGCAGAGTTTCAACAGTTCTTCCGCATCCGCGGGTGGTATCTTCTGCTCGAACTCGTAGCGGCTCAACCCATTCTCGTCCGATGCACCTTTGATCGTGAGGAATCCTTCTTCCCCCCGGATGCGTATCCGTACCGTCCGTCCGGGTTGTGAGCAGATATATCCCTGCATGATACGTTCGGATTTGGAAACCTGTTTGCTGAAATCCCCTTTTACCAGAAATTTCCTTTCAATTTCAATCGCCATGATCATTTGATTGTTACCATCGTTGCCCCGAAGCCGTATTCACGGAAAGAGGCATCCTGGTAATAATATTGTTTGTATTTTGTTTTCAGTTCTTTCTCGATTGCTTTGCGCAGTACCCCGTCACCTTTACCGTGGATGAAGACGATTTTCTGTCCTTTGTTGGCGGCATATTTGGCGAGCACTTCATGGAATTTCTCCAACTGGTAATCCAGCATATCCGCATTACTCAGCCCGTTGGTGTTGTCCAGCAGTTCGGTGATATGCAGGTCCACTTCCAGAATTGAGCTGTCGGTTACTTTCTTCTTGACGATCGTTTGGGGGACACGGCGGTCTTCGTGCACCTTCTGCTGCATGGCTTGCTGGAGTTCGGCAGCAGAGATCAGTAATTCTTTTTCGGGGATGTCCTGGCGTACGATTGGGTATACCATTGCATCTTCATCGAAAAAATCATTTTCCATGAAGCAGTGTTGTTTGTAAAATTTGACCGTATCGAGATGGAGTTCTACCGAAATGGCATTCTTCAATGAATAAGGTTTGTCTTTTTTGAAAGCGATCAGTTGTACGCAAATACGTTCCAAGTCGTTCAACTCTTCTTTACCGAATTCTTCCAGGAAGATCTGTGTATTCGGCTCCACAATGCCGTTATAGCGGCTGATCCAGCTATTGTTCTGGCGATTCATATAGTTGAAAAACAGATAGTAATTGCTGTCATTGATAAAATAGGTTTCATAGCCGCTTCCCTGTATCACTTTGGCAGGCTCTATCGGGAGGTAAGCCAAATAGATGTTCAGCCGTTCGCCTTCTATGGTTTCCGTTACCTTTTCTACTTCGGGTTGAGGTTCCGGTTTCTTAGGTTGCGGGACAGCAGCCTGTGTCACGGAAGGCAGCGGTGAGCGTCGGGAGCTGTGTACCTGCATCTCGCTGTCTCCTACGACTACACATTCGCGGATCAATGCCGGTACTTCGAATCCGTCTTCATCTTCCACCAAAACTTGATCTTTCCCTTTGAAACTACGAACGACACCTCCACCGGTGCTGTTCAGGAAGCGCACTTTGTCTCCTACTTTTATGTTACTCATCATTCTATTTACTTTTGTTATTTGCTACAAAAGTAGTAAATCCTGAAGAGTAATACCTGTTCTTGTTGATATTTTCTGGTGAATGCACTTGCCGACTAAAAGTTTCATCTTATGAAACGGTTTGGAACTTCAAGAGCCACTTATAAAGCAGAAAGGGTTTTTGACTATTCGTATTTATTTTTTGAGTTCTTTCGGGATATTGATCTCCATGCAATATGAAAACGGATAGTTTTTTCCCTGCTTTCTCTTCTCGGTTATTCCGTAAATGGTTTGGCATACTGGATCATGCCTTGTACGTCTTTAAGGCTTTTCGGACGCAATTCGATTGCCATGCAATATTCGTGGGGAACATCGAAAGGAAATTCGATGCCGGAGTCTATGGCTTGTTTATAGCCGAATCTCGGATAGTAGTCCTTATGTCCTAGTAAGACGACAGAACCGTATCCCAGTTCGGTGGCTCGTTTGTGTGCTTCACGGATCAAGGCTGATCCGATCCCCCGATTTTGATATTCAGGGAGAACTGAAACGGGAGCTAACCCTAAAGAGGTGACGGATTTGTTTTCTGAAACGATTTCGACTTTTGTCATCAGGATATGGCCGATAATTTCTTCGTCAACCTCGGCAACCAATGAAAGCTCTGGGATAAAAGCGTCTGTTTGACGTAGTTGATCTACTAAAAAAGGTTCGTTATGGTCGCTGTCTTCCATATCTCTGAAAGCGAGTTCTACTACTTTATGAACTGCTTCATAGTCTTTTATCTGTTCTTGTCTGATATTGAAATCCATCGGTTTATATCTTTAGGTTTATAATTTTCTGCTAAGATAAGAAGAATACGACAAAATGTCAATAAATTTGTACTTTTGCAATCCGGTTCGATTAAAAGAGCCTGTAATAGTAAAAGTCATGACAACAAAGACGCAACAGATACGCATCGAAGATTTTGATTATCCGCTGCCTGACGAGCGGATCGCCAAGTTCCCGTTACCCAAACGGGATGAATCGAAGCTCTTATTATATAAAGAAGGAAAAGTCAGCGAGAGTATATTCAAGCATATTACGGATTATTTGCCGGAGGGTTCTCTGATGGTATTCAATAATACACGGGTGATCCAGGCACGTCTTCTGTTTCAGAAAGAGACAGGGGCGAAGATCGAGATTTTCTGTCTGGAGCCGGTCGAGCCGCATGATTATGCTTTGGTTTTTCAACAGACTGAATGTTGCCGCTGGACTTGTTTGGTCGGCAATCTGAAGAAATGGAAAGAAGGACTTTTGAAGAAGGAGGTGCAGCTCGACGGTGAGACTGTTATACTGAAAGCGGAAAAATTGCAGACCTGCGGGGACAGCTACCTCATCGAGTTTACGTGGGATCATCCGACTTGTACGTTTGCTGATCTGTTAGATGCAGCGGGCGTATTGCCGATTCCTCCTTATTTGAATCGCGAAACTGAGAAAAGCGATTTGCAGACCTACCAGACGGTTTACTCCAAGATAAAAGGTTCGGTGGCCGCCCCGACAGCGGGTTTGCATTTTACACCGGAAGTTCTGGCTGCTATCGATGCTCAGGGAATCGGACGGGAAGAACTGACGCTCCATGTCGGAGCCGGGACGTTCAAACCCGTGAAAAGCGAGACGATCGAAGGGCATGAGATGCATACCGAATTTATTTCGGTGCGCCGGAGTTCGATCGAACGGATCAAGAATAACCTCGGTAAGATTATTGCGGTCGGCACGACTTCGGTCCGTACGCTTGAAAGCCTCTATTATATGGGTGTCACGTTGGCTTCGAATCCGGATGCCACAGCCGATGAACTGATCGTCAAACAATGGATGCCTTACGAAGAGACGAATAACAGGTTAACAGCTGATGAAGCTTTGCAAAATATTTTGGATTATCTGGACCGACACCAGGCGGACAAGTTGGTGACGGCTACCCGGATCATTATCGCTCCAGGCTATGAGTTCAAGATCGTACGTGGTATTGTGACCAATTTCCATCAGCCGAAAAGCACGTTGTTGTTGCTGATATCCGCTTTTGTGAAAGGGGATTGGAAAAATATTTATGATTATGCCTTAAGGCATGATTTCCGTTTTTTGAGTTACGGGGACAGCTCGCTGTTGTTGTAATGATCATACAATAAATAGTACATAATCCTGTTTATATAAAACATAGATTATAGCAAATGAGACAATTTACCCCATATTTGTTCCTGTTGTTGGCTGCGTCTTTTCTGTATTCCTGTAAATCAGCGAAGTTGAGCGATGCGGAAGAGAAGCAGCGTATCGGCGAATATTTTGAAGCGGCGGCCATTTACCGGAAAGTATATACGAAGACTCCTCCTGCCAAGCGAGACTTGCGTGGATATATCGCTTTCAGGATGGCAGAGTGTAACCGTCTGATCAACAATACACCGCGTGCGACCAGTGCTTATATGAACGCGCTCAGGTATAAGTATCCGGACAGTATCGTGAATCTTCGCTTGGGACAGATGTACCAGAAGAGCGGACGTTATGGAGAAGCAGTCAAATATTACAACGACTACCTGCTGGCGGAACCGGGCAGCGTATTGGCCTTTAACGGCGTGACCGGTTGCGAGGAGGCCGTGAAATGGAAACAGTCGCCGACCCGCTATACGGTGAAGCGGATGGACAAGTTTAACTCCCGCCGTTCCGAATTCAGTCCGATGTTGTACGGTGAAAAGTACGATCAACTGTATTTTGCTTCTACCCGTACCCCGAAAGGAGCCGGGAAAGATAAGGAAGAAACGAATAGTGCCATCACCGGACAGCGTAACAACGATTTATTTCTGGTAAAGCAGGACGAGAATGGAGCTTGGTTGGCTCCGGTCGAACTCGAAGACGAGGTGAATACCGAGTTTGACGAGGGAACGCCTTCTTTTTCCAAAGACGGGAATACGATGTATTACACCTATTGCGCACAGGATCCGGAAGGGCCGCGTACTTCTGAAATCTATATATCTTCCCGCAGCAGTGCCAAATGGGGAAAAGGAACCAGGGCGAATATCGTAAAAGATTCGGTGACGGCTCTCGGCCACCCTTCGATATCGCCGGACGGCAAGTATCTGTATTTTGTGTCGGATGCCGTAGGTGGTTATGGAGGCAAAGACCTGTTTCGGGCGCGTGTCGTGGGCAGTGACTTCGGACCGATGGAAAATCTGGGGCCTGATATTAATACGCCTGGTGATGAGATGTTTCCTTATGTGCGGGATTCCGTAACGCTTTATTTTGCTTCCGATGGACATCCGGGAATGGGTGGGTTGGATATTTTCAAAGCAACCTTGGACAGCACGGGCAAGTGGAATGTCGAGAATATGAAGGCGCCGATCAACTCGTCCGGCGATGATTTCGGTATCACGTTTGCCGGAAATAAAGAAAGTGGCTTTTTTAGTTCCAATCGCAATGATGCGCGTGGATATGACCATTTGTATTCTTTCGAATTGCCGGTTATCACTATCTTTATCGAAGGTATCGTGTCGGATGTGGACGAGAACCCGATAGAAGATGCTACGGTCCGTATTGTCGGAAGGGATGGTTTGAACGAAAAAGTTTTGGCAAAGAAAGACGGTAAGTACAGGGTTGAACTGGAACGTGATATCCGCTATGTGATGATGGCAAGCGCACGTGGATACTTGAATCAGAATTTTGAGTTGAAAACAGGGCCGGAGGAGAAGAACGAAACATATATCGTGGACTTTTTCCTTTCCCCGATCAGTAAACCTGTCGTGATCGAAAATATTTTCTATGATTTCGACAAGGCGACTTTGCGTCCGGAATCGAAGAAAGCGTTGGATGAAATGATTAAGATGCTGAACGACAATCCGAATGTAACGATCGAGTTAGGAGCGCATACTGACCGGAAAGGTTCGGAGCAGTACAACGAACGGTTGGCGCAGCGGCGAGCACAGTCGGTTGTCGACTATCTGATTGCCGGAGGAATTGCCCAAGACCGACTTGAGGCTAAAGGGTATGGCGAAAGTGTTCCTAAAGCAATCAATAAGAGGATGGCCAAGAATTATGATTTCCTGAATGAAGGAGATGTCCTGACCGAAGAATTCATAGAAAGAATGACTCCTGAGCAGCAAGAGATTGCAGATCAGATAAACCGTCGGACGGAATTTAAAGTCTTGCGGACGAACTATAATTTATTTTGATTTATCGATAAGGTAAAAAAATATAAGGTACCTCGAATTTTAACCTGTAGCTCGTAAGAGGTTATCTACAGAACACCGACATTTTTTTCTGAATGAGCCAGTCGGTTTTCGGATAACCTCTTACTTTTTTCCATAAGACCGTTAATTATTTGTTTCTCTGGTTTTTTAATTGCTGATAAATCATATCTTTGCGGGAATAAAAACAAGATACTATGAGGATAAGAATACTTTACCTATTATTTTTTATATTGATCTTTTGCAACTGCAACGGCCAACAGGTGGAGAAAACGGAAGCAGGAAACACGAAAGAACATACTTTTCAAATGGTTTCTGTTCCCAGTGTCATTACAGAACCGGAAGAACGCGCCGCTTACTTGGTAAAACATTATTGGGATAAGTTCGATTTTACGGATACAACTCTGATTCATTTCCCGGAAATTACGGAGCAAGCGACTTCCAATTATATCGATATGATGAAATATGTCCCGGCGAAAGTGGCTGCTTCTTCTATCAAAGAGATGATGAGTAAAGCGTCGACCGATAGTTCGATGTTCGTCTATTTTTCCGGCCTGTATGAAAAATATCTTTATGATCCGAATTCTCCCATGAGGGATGAGTCTTTGTATATTTATGTATTGGATGCTGTATTGGAAGCTCCGTTTCTGGATGAAGTCAGTAAAATACGTCCGGCCCATTTGCTCGAATTAGCTCTTAAGAACAGGGTGGGAGAACCGGCTACAGATTTCACGTACACGCTGGTGGACGGTAAAAAAGGAACTTTGTATCGTACGAAAGCTGATTGTCTACTCTTGTTTTTCTATAATCCGGATTGCCATGCCTGTAAGGAAATTACGGATCAGCTCGCTGCTTCGCCGTTTGTGACGGAGTGGATCAAGAATAACAAGCTTAAAATCCTGGCTGTTTACCCGGATGAGGATTTGGAGGCCTGGAAAAAACATATTTCCTATATGCCTGCAGGCTGGATCAATTCTTATGACAGTACGGTGAGTTTGAAAAATGATGAGATTTATGATCTGAAAGCGATACCGACCCTTTATCTGTTGGACAAGGATAAAAAAGTTGTATTGAAGGATGTGACATTTAATCAGGTAGAGAATTATTTAAAACAATAACAAACGATATGAAAGTAAGGACTATTTTATTATCAATGGTTTTAGTTGCCGGAGTCAGCCTGAATGTTTCGGCTCAGTTTAAAATCGGAGGTAAATCCATCAATACTAAAAAATTAGTGAATGCAGCATCCGATGCAGCAAAAGCGGTGACTTTGTCGGACGAGGACGTGGCTGCCATGGCTCGCGAGTATATCCAGTGGATGGATACGCATAATGAGATTGCCGGACCGGAAACGGCGATGGGACAGCGTTTGGCAAATCTGACGAAAGATATCAAGGTCGAAGGTCTCGATCTGAATTTTAAGGTGTATAATGTGATCGACGTGAACGCGTTTGCTTGCGGCGACGGAAGCGTTCGTGTTTGTGGAGGCTTGATGAAGATTATGGATGATAATGAAGTGCTGGCCGTTATCGGTCATGAGATCGGTCATGTTTTACATACGGATTCGAAAGACGCCATGAAGCAGGCTTATCTGACTTCGGCCTCCAAGAATGCTGTCGGGGCTGCCAACAATACGGTTGCCAAGCTGACCGATTCGCAATTGGGGAGTTTGGCCGAAACGCTTGCCAGTGCACAGTATTCGCAAAAGCAGGAGAATGCGGCAGACGATTATGGCTTTGAGTTCAGTATCGCGAACGGTATCGATCCTTATAGTATGTATAATTCGCTTAATAAACTCTTGGAATTAAGTGTGGAAGCTCCCAAATCATCTAAGTTCCGCCAACTGTTTTCGAGTCATCCCGAAACACAAAAGCGTGTCAAAAGGATGAAAGAAAAAGCGGATGAATATACAAAGAATCAGCAATAATCTGTTAATCACCTTTAAACAGTCGATTTGCAGGCTAAAATAATGCTAAAAAAATAAATATTCTGCCGTAAAACTATGCTGAATAACATAAAATCTATATATTTGCACTGTGTTTTTCATGGTATTAGATTTAAGGTTAGCAATGAAGATTGGTTGTCGTGATGACAACCTTTTCTTTTTTTAGGCCCTTTGTATTTTTCTTTTCTTTCGAAAGTTTTTAAGATTCCGAAATAATATTACTTTTGTGTATTGACTAAAAAACTAAATAGTGTGGATACAAGAATAAAATTGCGGGTGCAAGGTTTAACGAACAGCCAGATACAGTCAGGTGCTTATGCCTTGATTCTTGCTGAAGAAGATGGGGTTCGCCGCATACCTATCATTGTTGGTACGTCGGAAGCCCAGTCTATTGCGATCGCTTTGGAACGCATCACGCCTCCTCGTCCTTTGACGCATGATTTGTTTGCAACTTTTGCACAGGCATTCGGTGTTCGTTTGTGTGAGGTTTTTATCTATAAGTTTGAAGATGGTGTATTTTATTCCGAACTGCTTTTTGAGGATGGAATAAAACAGATTCGCTTGGATTCGCGTACTTCCGATGCTATCGCCATCGCTTTGCGTGTGAAATGCGATATCTATACGACACCTGAGATTGTCCGTGAATGTGGTGTCGTGCTTGAAAATTCCGCAGAGGAGAAAGACAAGGATGATGATTCCATATTGGCTCTGGAGCCGGAGGAAATACATGATGAAACAAAGCTGAAAAAATGGCTTTCTCTTTTGGATGTCTATGAATTGTCGGATCGTTTGGATGAAGCGATAGCCGATGAGAACTACGAGTATGCAAAGATGTACAAAGATGAAATCCGGCGTCGTGAAGAGGAGGGCAGGTCTAGATGATAGAACAACAACTTGGTTTTAGTCTTGAGTCTTTTTTACGTGGTATAGTAGGGATTTCTACGGTGTTGGGGGTTGCTTATCTGATGAGTTACGATCGGAAACGGGTCGATTGGAAATTGGTGGGTGGCGGATTGTTTATGCAGTTTGTCTTTGCTCTTGCCGTATTGTATGTCCCTGTAGTCGGAATTGTTCTGGAATGGGTGGGCAAGGCTTTTATTAAGTTGATGGATTTTACTCAGTCCGGGGTTGCTTTCCTTTTAGGGCCGTTGGTAACTAAAAGTGAAGGGTTTATCTTTTTGTTGAACTCACTTCCGGTGGTGATTTTTTTCTCGGCCTTGGTTTCCTTATTTTATTATTGGGGGATTATCCAGCGCGTAGTGGGAGGATTTTCTTGGCTGCTACGACGTTTCATGAATATTTCCGGAGCCGAAGGATTGGTTGCGTCTGGCAATGTGTTTTTGGGAATGACGGAATCCCCTGTTTTGATCAAGAATTATCTGCCGGCGATGAACCGGTCGGAAATATTTCTGGTTATGGTTTCCGGAATGGGGACGATAGCCGGAACAGTGATGGGAACTTATATCGGTATGTTGGCGGGAGGTGATCCTGTGTCGAGGGTTCTGTTTGCGAAACATTTGCTTTCGGCCTCGCTGATGGCTGCTCCGGGTTCTATTGTTCTGGCTAAAATTCTTTGTCCGCAAACAGAAAAGGTCGACGACCGCTTGGTGAAGATGGAGAAGGTCGGACAGCATTCCACTGTATTGGATGCGTTGGCTGCCGGTACGTCGACGGGGGTACGTCTGATGGTGAATATCGCAGCGATGTTGCTTGTATTCATAGCAATGGTCGCACTTGCCAATTATATTTTGGAGGGTGTGATCGGACGCTATACCGGACTGAATGACTGGATCGTATCCATTACAGGCGGGAAGGCTCAAGGACTGACATTCCAGTTTATATTGGGAGTGATCTTATCTCCTTTTATGTGGCTGATCGGAGTTCCTTATCAGGATGTGATGCTGGTCGGTTCTTTGTTGGGACAGAAAACCATTTTAAACGAGTTTGTCGCTTATTTCCAGTTACAGGAATGGAAAGATGCCGGTTTGTTTCTGTATCAGAAATCTATTTTAATGTCTACCTATATCTTATGTGGTTTTGCTAATATCTCGTCTATTGGTATTTTGCTGGGAGGGATGGGCGTGTTGGCTCCCGAAAAGAGGGAACTGATCACTCGTTTCGGCTTTCCGGCTATGATTGCCGGTGCGTTGGTATCGGTACTTTCGGCTACGATAATAGGAATGATGTTAATTGTCAATTGACAATGGGGAAATCTTTTAATTTTTAACTTTTAATTTATTCAAGTGCAGATATTTTATACGCCGGAGATAGCTGTGAACCTAGAGCTTCCGGAAGAAGAAGCCGGGCATTGTATTCGTGTACTCAGGTTGACTGAAGGTGACGAGATTTTGTTGACGGATGGTAAAGGCTTTTTTTTTAAAGCGGCAATCAGCCGTGCCCATCCTAAGCATTGCGAAGTGAATATTCTGGAACAGTGGGAACAGCCTGCTTTATGGAACTTCAATCTTCATATAGCAGTGGCTCCGACCAAGAATATGGACCGTATGGAGTGGTTTGCGGAGAAAGCGACCGAGATCGGTATTAATGCCATTACTTGTTTGAACTGTCGTTTTTCCGAACGGAAGGAAATTAAGCCTGCCCGCTTGGAAAAGATTTTGGTCAGTGCAATGAAGCAATCACAGAAAGCGACTTTGCCGGAACTAAACGGAATGACCGATTTCCGCACGTTCGTTAGTCTGCCTTTTGCCGGTCGTAAGTTTATTGCCCATTGCGAGGAAGGGGTAAAACCTCTTTTGAAACAAACGTATCATCCGGGAGAAAACGCACTTGTCCTGATCGGTCCGGAAGGCGATTTCAGTCCCGAAGAAATAGCGCTTGCCTTAAAATGTGGATTCGAACCTATTTCGTTAGGCGAAAGTCGTTTGCGTACGGAAACGGCGGCATTGGTCGCTTGCCATACGATACATGTGTTGAATCAGTAATAACAAACAATGACCGAAAAAGAAAAATGCCGTCTCGGCCTGTTGTACGATGCTAATTATGATCCAGAAATATTGGCGGATCGTGAGCGTGCAAAAGAGTTACTTTATGATTATAACCGTTTACGTCCTTTCGAGCAGATCAGGCGGACGGAACTTCTGAAAAAACTTTTGGGGAAGACCGGGGAGAACTTGATCATAGAACCTCCTTTTGCCTGTGACTACGGGTATAACATAGAAGTGGGAGAGAACTTTTATGCGAATGTCAATCTGGTTATATTGGACGGGGCAAAGGTTTGTATAGGAGATAATGCTTTTATCGCCCCCAATGTCGGCATTTATACGGCAGGACATCCATTGGGTGCATCCGATCGCAACAAGGGCTTGGAGTATGCTTACCCGATCACGATCGGTAATAATGTATGGATCGGTGCCGGAGCCATCATCCTTCCTGGTGTTACAATAGGTAATAACGTGGTGATCGGAGCCGGTAGCGTGGTGACAAAAAATATACCCGCCTATTCACTTGCTGTCGGAAACCCTTGCCGGGTGATCAAGCGAATAGACGAGTAATATTTTTGAATGTTTCCTTTTTATCTTATTCCCATTCGATCGTCGCATTGGGTTTCGGAGACATATCGTAGCAAACGCGGTTGACGTTTTTGACTTCTTTTAGAATGCGGTCCGTAATCTTCATTAGGATATGCCAATCGACGGGTTCGATAGTAGCCGTCATGGCATCTACCGTATTGACGGCACGGATGATAACAGGCCATTCAAAGGAACGTGCATTGTCGCGTACACCTACGGATTTGAAGTCAGGCACAACGGTGAAATACTGCCAAACTTTCTTGTCTAATCCAGCTTTTTGGAATTCTTCACGCAGGATGGCATCCGCTTCTCGAACCGCTTCCAGTCTGTCGCGTGTGATAGCACCTAAGCAACGCACTCCTAAACCTGGACCGGGGAACGGCTGGCGGAAGACCATTTCGTAAGGCAAGCCCAATTCGAGACCGCAAGCGCGAACTTCGTCCTTGAACAACTGGCGTAATGGTTCGACCAATTCGAATTTCAGGTCTTCGGGCAGTCCACCTACGTTGTGGTGGGATTTCACCATCTTGGCTGTCTTTGTACCGCTTTCCACGATGTCGGGATAGATAGTACCTTGCGCTAAGAAGTCGATGCCATCCAGTTTGCGTGCCTCTTCTTCAAAGACACGGATAAATTCGCCACCGATGATTTTGCGTTTTTCTTCCGGATCGGCAACGCCAGCCAGCTTATCTAAGAAACGATCGGTAACGTCTTTATAAATCAGGTTTGCATTCAACTGGTTCTTGAAAACTTCAACGACATTTTCCGATTCACCTTTACGCATTAGACCGTGATTTACGTGTACGCAAACCAACTTGTCCCCGATAGCTTTCAGAAGCAATGCGGCAACAACGGAACTATCGACTCCGCCAGAAAGTGCCAACAATACCTTTCTGTCACCGACCTGACGTCTTACCAGTTCGATTTGGTCATTGACGAAGTTCGTCATATTCCAGTTCGCTTCGGCTTTACAAGTGTCGAATACGAATGTTTTTACCGATTCTTTGATAGCCTCCATGTCACTGGAGAATTCATTTAATTTTACTTCGCAGAGAGCCTTGTCGTGGCCGGCTGCCATAACAGGGATTCCAATCGAATAGATTCCCGGATTTACATCAATGGCGACACCGTCGATTACATTGTTAGGACCACCGTTGATGATGATACCTTTTACATTCGGAAGTGCTTTGAGTTCTTCAACCGTAATGTCGTGCGGATAGATTTCGCTATAGACACCCAACGCGCGGATTGCTCGTGCCAACACAGTGTTTTCATGACTGCCCAAATCCAGGATAACAATCATATCTTGTTTCATACGATTCTTTATTTTTTATTGGTTTTACATGTATACTTGAAATGCGGATATGGAATTTTACTCCCACTCGATTGTTGCGGGCGGTTTTGAGCTGATGTCGTAGACAACGCGGTTTACACCTTTGACCTTGTTGATGATTTCGTTGGAGACTTTCGCAAGGAATTCGTATGGGAGTTGCGCCCAGTCAGCCGTCATGGCATCCGTCGAGGTTACAGCACGCAAAGCAACCGTATTTTCGTAGGTCCGTTCGTCCCCCATAACACCTACGGACTGGATCGGGAGGAGAATCACTCCGGCCTGCCAGATTTTGTCGTACAAGCCCCATTCACGCATCAGCGACATATAGATATCGTCGGCCTCTTGCAAAATTCGTACTTTTTCCGGGGTGATATCACCTAAAATACGAATACCTAAACCGGGACCGGGGAACGGATGACGTTTGATCAGATGTGGTTGCATACCTAACTCCATACCGACACGACGTACTTCGTCTTTGAACAGAAGGCGTAGCGGTTCGACCAGTTTCAGGTTCATTTTGGCAGGCAGACCGCCTACATTATGATGGCTCTTGATAACAGTTCCGGTAATGGATAGCGATTCGATTACGTCCGGATAAATGGTACCTTGACCTAACCATTTTATATCTTTCAACTTGTGGGCCTCTTCGTCAAACACATCGATAAAACCTTTGCCGATGATCTTACGTTTCTTTTCAGGTTCGCTGACACCTGCCAGTTCCTTATAGAATTTCTCTTTGGCGTCGACTCCGATCACGTTCAGTCCCAAGTGTTCGTAATCTTTCAACACGTTTTCAAATTCATTCTTGCGCAACAAGCCGTGATCGACGAAGATGCAAGTCAGGTTCTTGCCGATAGCCTTGTGTAGTAAAACGGCTGTAACCGAAGAATCCACACCGCCGGAAAGCGCTAAGATTACTTTGTCGTCTCCCAATTGTTCTTTCAGTTCGGCAACGGTCGATTCGATAAAGGAGGCCGGTGTCCAGTCTTTGGCGCATCCGCAAATATTCAGGAAGTTGTTTAATAATTTAGTACCGTCAGTTGAGTGGAATACTTCCGGGTGGAATTGTACGCCCCAGGTTTGTTCACCTTCCACATGATAGGCAGCTGCTTTTACATCGTCCGTGCTGGCGATTACTTTGAAGTTTTCAGGAAGGACCGTGATGGTGTCTCCGTGTGACATCCAGATTTGTGAACCTACATTGATGCCTTTCAGCAATTCGTCTGTATTGTCGATATACGACAGGTTGGCACGTCCGTATTCGCGGGAGTCGGCCGGTTCAACGTTTCCGCCGGATGTATAAGCCAGGAATTGGGCTCCGTAACAGATTCCCAATACAGGATATTTACCGCGTATTTCACTTAAGTCAGCTTTGAACGCATTGGCGTCATATACGGAATAGGGACTTCCGGAAAGGATTACGCCTTTTACACCTGTAGCATCGTGGGGGAATTTGTTGTAGGGGACAATCTCGCAATACATATTCAACTCACGGACTCTACGCCCGATTAATTGAGTTGTTTGCGAGCCGAAATCAAGAATAATAAGTTTCTCGTGCATGCAAATTATTATTTAATTGAGTGGCACAAAGGTAGGAATAATATTCGAAATTTAAATCATTTTTCATACCTTTGCGTGTTCATTTTTAATCGTAACCGTATGGATGCTGAAAAGAAAGAGACAAAAGAAATAAATAAGATGTCATTGCTGATCATGGCAGTGGTTGTGTTATTGTTGATTATCGCCGGTGCTGCCTACTATATTTTCCATCAGAATCAGCAGATGGAGGACTTGGAGCAGGCTTATGTTCTGGATAAGGAATCATTGGAAGACGAATTTAACGAATTGTCTCTCCAATATGAAGGATATAAATTTAATATAGGTAACGACTCCTTACTGAATCTATTGTCTACCGAGCAAGCTAAAGTACAACGTTTACAGGAAGAACTTCGTACTGTAAAGGCGACAAATACGAAAGAGATTGCCCGTCTAAAGAAGGAATTGCAGACATTGCGTAAGATCATGCGTAATTATGTAGTTCAGATCGACTCTCTGAATCGTGCTAACGAACAATTGAAAGTTGAAAAGAATGAAGCGGTAAAGAAATACAAGCAGGCTTCTTCTACGGCTACCACTTTGAAGAAGGAAAAAGAGAAACTGACGGAACGTGTCACATTGGCAAGCCGTTTGGATGCGACGGGTATCAATGTAACTCCTGTCAATGGTCGCGGAAAAAAGGCAAAGGTGATCAAGAAGATGGAACAATTTGTCGTTGACTTCCGGATCAGCAAGAACATTACGGCTCCGGTCGGAGAGAAGACGATCTATGTGCGCATCATGAAGCCGGACGACGATATCCTGTTGAAGAGCCGTGCCGATGTATTTACCTTCGAAGGAAAAGAAATCAATTACTCCATGAAGAAACTGGTCGAATATGACGGTGAGGAATTGCCGGTTACGATGTACTGGAATATCGAAGAATTTCTTTCTCCGGGTACATATCGGGTCGATATATTTGCGGATGGCAATTTGATCGGCCGTAAAAGTTTCACACTCGAAAAATAGCAATGGAAACAGATGTCCATTTTGCGCGACTACTTGCCGACCTTCCGGAAGCCCTCGTCTGTGATGAAGCTTTTCTCGGTGAACTGGCAAAAAACGCAAAGTTGATCTCCGTGAAGAAAGGAGATTATCTGTTGCGTACAGGTGAGTTGTGTCAGGATGCCTATTTCATCAACAAAGGTCTTTTCATCAATTTATATGTAAACGAGAACGGTAATGAATGTGTCACCGGTTTTGCGGCTGATAATATGTTTCCGTTCCTTTCCGCCATTGGCTATTTTACCAAGCAACCTTCTGAATTTGAGATTAAGGCGCTTGAAGCCGGCGAGTTGCTCTGCTTTTCCCGCGATCATATCGAGAGCCTTTCGTTCCGTTATCCTTTGTTTGCATCTTATTATCAGAATATCATGCTGACGATCATCTATAAACTGGATGTTCTGTTGGCCGTTCGCCTCTCTTCCACAGCGGAAGAGTTCATTCAGTTTCTCTACACGAACTATGCCTGGATGATCAACCGGGTTCCCGATAAGTATATCGCCCATTATATGGGAATTAGTAATGCCTGGTATTGCAAGTTGAAGCGGAAAGTCCTCTCATTCACTAAAACAGAATAGGTGGCGGAACAAGTTTTATGGGCATGGAACTGTATTTTTACTGGCGGGAAACTATATTTTCATCGGTGGGAAACAACGGTTTCATCAGGATGAAACCATGTGAAACTATATGCTTGTGAACGTATAAGAAAGCAGTTATTGAATTAGTTCAATTGTATATTTAAAGTGAACCAGTACTTTTGCACCGTTTAGGAAAGAATCCGAATAAAACAAGATAAAGATGAAGAGATTTGTCGTATTAGTTGCATTACTGGTTTCGTCGGGCTATGCAAGTGCCGGGCGTACGTTGACGCTGGAGGAATGTCGTGAATTGGCTATTCAGAACAACAAAGAGTTGAAGATCTCGGGAGAAAAGATTAAAATGGCCGGCTATGAGAAAAACGCCGCTTTCACCAAATATTTTCCTCAACTATCGGCGACTGGCGCGTATATGTGGAACCAGAAAGATATTAATCTGCTGGATATGGGAGCACTCGGCGCTTCTATTGGAGGGGCTCTCGGGCCGATCACCCAATTGCCGGTGTTTGGAAAGTTGATGGAAGGGGTGGATGACTTGCAACACCTCGACATTCAGAATATCTGGGTGGGAAGCGTTTCACTTGTGCAACCTGTGTTTATGGGAGGCAAGATTATCAATTACAATCAGATTACTAAGTACGCCAAGCAATTGGCCGAGTCGATGAATGACCAGCAACTGCAGGATGTCATCTGTAAAACCGATGAAACCTATTGGCAGGTGATTTCTTTAGTAAATAAGAAGAAGTTAGCTGATGCCTATGTCGATTTGCTTCGTAAGACCGATCATGATATGACAGCGATGATCAATGAGGGAGTAGCGACCGAAGCCGACGGACTCTCCGTCAAAGTCAAACTGAACGAGGCAGAGATGGCACAGACGAAAGTCGATAACGGTCTGGCTCTTTCCCGCATGTTATTGGCACAGATATGCGGGTTGCCCTTAGAAGACCCGCTTGTTTTAGCAGATGAAGATATCGAAAGTTTTCTGACAGAGCCTTCCGTTACGACGGCCGATGTGAACGAGGCCTTTATGAATCGTAACGAGCTGAAGAGCCTTGACTTGGCGACTAAGATTTATAAGAGGAAGGAACGGATTGTTTTGTCGGATATGTTGCCGAATGTGGCATTTATGGCAAACTACTTGGTCACGAACCCTAATTCCATGAACGGCTTCAAAAATGAATTTGCCGGGATGTTCAATGTCGGTGTAATGGTGAAAGTTCCGCTTTCCGGCTGGTGGGAGGGCAGTTATAAGCGCAATTCGGCTCGTGCCGAGACACGCATCAAGTCTTTGGAGTTACAGGATGCACGCGAGAAGGTGGAATTGCAGGTCAATCAATCCGTTTACAAGGTCAATGAAGCAAACAAGAAGCTGATCGTTTCCACCCGCAATATGGAGAATGCGGAAGAGAATCTTCGTCATGCCAATCTCGGATTTGAGGAAGGCGTAATCCCGGCTCTTAACCTGATGCAGGCGCAGACGGCTTGGGTGTCGGCGCGTTCCTGCCTGATAGATGCACAGATAGAGGTGAAATTGACGGAAGTCTACTTGACGAAAGCGATGGGAAAGCTGGGGGATGAGCTCTCTGGAAGAACCAGGAACGCGGATTAAGTGGATGAACACGGACTTGATACTTTTGAGGACACTATCTAAATCATACAATCATAAATCTCAAATTATAAACTCATGAACGAGAATAAAAAATACTCAATCAATAATATGCTATTGGCATTTATCACATTCTTAGGTGTGGTCGGATTAGTTGCATTAACCGGTTTCTTTTTACTGACGCCGCCGGATGATATCATCATGGGGCAAGCGGAGGCTACGCAAGTTCGTATTTCGGGAAAAGTTCCCGGACGAATCGAAGCATATCGTTTCAGTGAGGGCGACAAGGTGAAAGTGGGTGACACGCTTGTCTTCCTGGATACGCCCGAAGTTCTTGCCAAGCTTCAGCAAGCGGAGGCCGTACGTCGTGCCGCTGAAGCTCAGAACGCAAAGGCTATTAAAGGTGCCCGTGCACAAGAGATAGCTGGAGCATATGAAATGTGGCAGAAGGCGAAGGCAGGATTGGATATTGCCCAGAAATCATATACGCGCGTACAAAACTTGTTCGATAAAGGGGTAATGTCTGCCCAGAAACGCGATGAGGCAGAAGCCAGTTACAAGGCAATGGCCGCTACTGAGAAAGCTGCCAAATCCCAGTATGATATGGCTGTAGACGGAGCCCGTGTGGAAGATAAGGCCGCGGCTGCCGCTCTCGTAGGGCAGGCTGCCGGAGCGGTTGCCGAAGTGGAATCCTACTTGAAGGAAGCGGCACTTGTCTCACCGATCGACGGGGAGGTGTCCGAACGTTTTCCTGAAGTGGGCGAGTTGGTCGGTACGGGTGCTCCGATTATGAATATCACCGACCTTAACGATATGTGGGTGACCTTCAGTATCCGTGAAGATCATCTGGAAAACATCAAGATCGGTACCGAATTAGACGCTTTTATCCCGGCGTTGGATAACCGGCCGGTCAAACTGAAAGTTTATTATATGAAGGATATGGGAACTTATGCCGCCTGGAAAGCGACAAAAACGAACGGACAGTTTGACTCCAAGACATTCGAGGTGCGTGCCCGTCCAATGGAAAAGGTGGCCGACTTACGTCCTGGAATGTCGGTCATTAAGAAATTGACAATTGATAATTGACAATTAAAGAACAAGGTTAAATGAATAATGAAAAATTAAATAGTACCCCAAAATTGTCAATTGCAAAGCGTGAGATATTCAGGATTTGTAAAGACCCGGTCTACTTCTTTTGTATGTTGGTGGCTCCCACTATCTGTGTGGTCTTTTTTCTTTCGTTGATGAAGGAGGGTTTGCCTACCGATATGCCTGTTGCGGTAGTAGATCTGGACGGCTCTTCCAACTCCCGTAACTTAGCCCGCCAGTTGGATGCATTCGAGCAGACGGAGGTGATGCTGACAACCGTCTCGTTCGAGGAAGCTCGCCAGGCTATGCAGGAAGGGAAAATTTATGGCATTTTTTATATTCCGAAGGACTTTGGTGTGGATGCGACAGCAGGTCGGCAGCCTAAGCTGTCGTTCTATACGAACGGTACTTATCTTATTGCTGCATCTCTGTTGTTTCGGGATATGAAAACCATATCTGTCTTAGCAGGTGCTTCGGTCGGGCTTCAGACGGGGCTGGCGCATGGCTATACTGAAACCCAGATCATGGCGCAGCTCCAGCCGATCGTGATCGACACACACGCGATCGGGAATCCTTGGCTTAACTATTCGGTCTATCTGAATAACACACTTTTGCCTGGTGTTTTGCAATTGATGATTTTTTTGGTGACGGTATTGAGCATCGGTTCCGAGATTAAATACTCGACGGCCCGCGAATGGTTGCAGATGGGTGGAAATTCGCTTACGGTGAGCCTCATAGGGAAGATATTCCCTCATACGGTGATTTTTACGATTGTGGCATTCCTGTATGCGGTGGCCTTGTATGGGTTTAATTCGTTCCCGTTGAATAGTGGCTGGTTACCGATGCTGTCGGCTCTATTTCTGCTGGTGATTGCTTCGCAGGCGGTCGGGATTTTCATGATAGGGGTGTTGCCGACTTTTCGTTTAGGGTTGAGCTTTGCTTGCCTATTCGGGATGATCGCTTTTTCTATCGTCGGATTTTCTTTTCCGGTATTGGGGATGGACCCTACTTTGCAGGCACTCTCCAGCCTGTTCCCTCTCCGGCACTATTTTCTGATCTATGTCGACCAGGCTTTGAACGGAAGGCCTTTCTTTTATAGCTGGGCCGAATATGCCTGGCTTATGGGTTTTCTCGTTTTGCCTTTCCTGATTGGAAAAAACTTGAAGAACGCATTGTTGTACTTTAAATATATTCCGTAAAACAGAAAGTAATGAAAAGAGAATATCGTTTACGAGATATGATCAAGGAAGGGATCTTGGACATCTTTTACATTTGGAAGGATGAATTGAAAAATGTCTTCAAAGACGAGGGCGTGCTGATCTTCTTTTTCCTGGTGCCTTTTGCCTATCCGTTGCTTTATTCCTTTATTTATAATAATGAAGTGGTACGCGAGGCGAAGATGGTGGTTGTGGACCAGTCCGATTCCTATCTAAGTCGCGAGTTTACCCGTCGTGTGAATGCTACGCCCGATGTCAGGGTAGTCGCCGTCTCGACGGATATGGAGGAGGCCAAGCGGATGCTGGACAGGAAAGAAGCCTATGGAATCCTTTATTTCCCGATCGAGTTCAGTAAGAATTTGCATACGGGCAAGCAGACGACGGTTCCCTTGTATTGCGATATGAGCAGCCTGCTGTTTTATAAAGCGTTTTTGCTGGCGGCAACGGAAGTATCACTCGACTTAGGGAAAGAAATACGGATGCATAATGCTCCGGGTGCATCGGCAAAGCAGGAGGAAATAACGGTCAATCCGATTCCTTATGAATCCGTGACCCTCTTCAATACGCAAAACGGCTTTGCCAGTTTTTTAGTTCCGGCTATCCTTATTTTAGTTATCCAGCAAACACTGGTTTTAGGGATCGGTATGTTAGGGGGGACAGCACGTGAAAAGAACCGTTTCCACAGCCTTGTTCCGATTAGCCGGCATTTCAACGGGACGTTGCGTATCGTGTTAGGCAAGTCTCTGACCTATATCTTGATTTATGTAGTTGTCTGCATCTGGGTATTAGCCGTCGTGCCGAAACTCTTCTCCCTGCCTCAAGTGGGTGATCCGGTTACGATCTTGCTGTTCATCCTGCCGTATCTGTTTGCTTCGATCTTCTTTGCCATGACATTGTCCGGTTTTATGACTACCCGAGAGGCGCCTATGCTAGTGTTTGTCTTTACATCTGTGATCTTGTTATTCATATCCGGAGTCTCCTGGCCGAAAGAAGCGATTCCTCCGTTCTGGCAGGCTATAGGATATCTGTTTCCTTCGACACCGGGGATCCAGGGATTCATCCGTATCAATACATGTGGGGCGGCATTGAATGAGGTGGTACATGAATATCATACGTTATGGATTCAGGCAGGTGCCTATTTCGTACTGGCCCTCGTGATATATCGCTTTCAAATTATCCGTAGCCGGAAAATGATTATAAAGCAGCATAGGTATATGAAGATGAAGCAGACTTTTTAATGGTATTCCTCTTGTGGCTTCTCTTGTCGTCCTCTTAAGAGGTTGGTAAAAGAAGATAAGAAGGTTTTATGACTCCGTTTTGATGATTTTAACGTTATTATGTTAGAATCCACCGAATATAGTTTTACTTTTGTAGAAATTCTCAAAGCAAACTTAATTTTTTAGTACTATGCAGAACAGACGTGAGTTTTTAAAGCGGGCTTCGTTAATGCTCGCAGGGGGGATGGTGATGCCTCAGTTGTTAACTTCTTGTGCCGGTAAAGCCTCAGCTTCCGAGTCCTCCAAGTATATCGGGCTTCAGCTATATTCTTTAAGAGACCTTGTAAAAGAAGAAGGAATCCAGAAGGTATTGGAAACGGCTTCGAAAATGGGCTATAAGAATCTTGAAACAGCTAGCTATGACAATGGCAAGATCTATGGTTTGGCTCCTGCTGAGTTCAAGAAGATGGTGAATGATTTGGGCATGAAATGTACGAGCGCTCACTTAGGACAAGCTTTCACAAAGGAAAAAGAAGCTGAAGTGATGAGTTGGTGGGATCAGGCTATCGATGCCCACAATGAATTAGGTGTCAAATACATGGTTCAGCCGTGGATGCCGGTTACCGACCAGACGACTTTGGACGATTTGAAGATGTATTGCGACTATTTCAATACCGTTGGCTACAAGACGGCAGCCGCCAGCATCGCATTCGGTTACCATAACCATGCTTTTGAATTCCGTAAAATCGGAGATCAATTGATTTACGACTTCTTGTTAGATAATGTAAGTCCGAATCATGTATTTTTTGAAATGGATGTGTATTGGGTACAGGAAGGCGGTGGTGATCCGGTTGCTTACCTGAAGAACCGTCCGAGCCAGTTCAAGGCTGTCCATATCAAAGACGAAAAGGAAATCGGCGCCAGTGGTAAGATGAACTTCAAACCTATTTTTGACCAGATGTACGCAAATAATATCAAAGATTGGTATGTTGAAGTCGAACAGTATACCCAAAACGATCCGGTTGCCAGCGTCCAGCAGAGCTATGATTATCTGAACAAGGCGGATTATGTGAAGTAAGACGTTTTTGTATAAGTTTTTTAGGCACAGGTTACATCAATTGTAATCCGTGCCTAATTTATTTAAGAGATCTTGATTGCATTCATAAGGTTGTCCCAATCCTTCGCCAAAGCCGTCATGTCCGGATAAAGTAGGTCGGCGCCAGCATCGAGTAAAATTCGGTCGTCCAAAGGACCAGTATTGACTGCTATCGTGAAGATCCCTGCAGCTACTCCCGCTTGTATGCCCATCGGGGCATTCTCTACGACAAGAGCTTCATAGGGTTTGACTCCTGCCTTTTCCAATCCCATCAGATAAGGTTCGGGATGAGGTTTGCCTAACTTCACGTCAAAGGCCGTCACCATCTTTTCCCGTTTGAAATAGCCCGGGTAGGTATGTTCCAGCTTGTTGATTAAGCTGTGTTGTCCGGAGCCGGTTACGACAAGTGTTTGCAAGCCGGAGGCTTTTACTTTTTTCAGTACTTCGGCCGCTCCTTGCATTGCCTTTCCATCGTTATATTGATTGAACAAGATAGCTTTTTCTTCATAGATGGATTTCTTTTCCTCATCAGTCGCATCTCGCAGGAAAGTTTTTTGATACAATTCGTTGATCGTGCTTTCACCCGTCCGGCCTTCATACAGGTAGAATAGTTCCGGGGTGGAGATCAACTGGTGGTGGGTAGCCGTTTCGTACCAGGCACGGGCATGAAAACGCATGGAATCGTAAAGGACACCATCCATATCGAAAAGTACGGCCTTGGGAGAAAATAAAACTTGTCGCTGTTTTTGCAGATATTGGGCGATTGCTTCTTGAATCATTTTTAATTGCTTGCTAATAGATATTTTTCAGGCACGATCCTTTTGAAGGAGAGTCGTGCCTGAAAAATTTTTATATTATGTGATTGTTGGCTACAACCGTGCGCGGATCGCTTCGCTTTCCTTTTCGTAACCCGGTTTGTTCAGCAGGGCAAACATGTTCTTTTTATAGGCTTCTACACCTGGCTGGTCGAACGGATTTACTCCCAACATGTAACCGCTGATGCCGCAGGCTCTTTCAAAGAAGTAGAATAGCTGGCCGATGTAGTAAGGGCTTACTTCCGGCATTGTGATCTTCAAGTTAGGAACACCGCCGTCCACGTGAGCCAATTGAGTACCTAATTCTGCCATCTTGTTCACTTCGTCCACACGTTTGCCGGCGAGGAAGTTCAAACCGTCCAGATTTGCTTCGTCGGTTGGGACGACTACTTTGTGGTTCGGCTCTTCAACAGAAATAACAGTTTCGAAGATCGTGCGTTCACCATCCTGAATCCACTGGCCCATAGAGTGCAGATCGGTTGTCAGATCGACGGAAGCAGGGAAAATACCCTTACCGTCCTTGCCTTCGCTTTCACCGTACAACTGTTTCCACCATTCGGCGATGTAGTGGAGTTTCGGATGGAAGTTGGCGAGGATTTCAACCTTCTTGCCGCTCTTATATAATTCGTTACGGGTAGCAGCATAGATTTCTGCCATATTTTCAGCAAAAGGAACGCTTACGTCTGTTGCTTTTTCCATCGAAATAGCTCCGGCAACCAAATCGCGGATGCTGATACCGGCAACGGCAATAGGTAACAAACCAACTGGAGTCAGTACGGAGAAACGACCGCCGACGTTGTCGGGAATAATGAATGTCTTATAGCCTTCCTGGTCAGCCAGCGTGCGGAGAGCGCCTCTTTTGGCGTCCGTGATGGCGACGATACGGTGTTTGGCTTCTTCTTTGCCGACTGCGTCTTCCAGTTGCTTTTTCAGCATGCGGAAAGCTAAGGCCGGTTCGGTAGTCGTACCGGATTTGGAGATATTGATCAGACCGAACTGTTTGCCTTTCAGGATTTCGCAAAGTTCATACAAGTAATCTTCGCCGATATTGTGTCCGGCATATACTAAAACCGGATTTTTACGGTTCGTATGTAACCAGTCGAAGCTATTGTTTAATGCTTCTACCACTGCTTTTGTTCCTAAATAGCTGCCGCCGATACCGATGGCGACAACAACTTCACATTTGGAACGAAGTACGTTAGCTGTATTTTCGATGTCTGTCAGTTCAGCATCTGTAATAGAAGAGGGGAGGTGCAACCAACCTAAAAAGTCGTTACCTGCACCATTACCATTTTGTAAAGTGGCATTACATTCGTGGGCCTTTGCAGCCTGAGCATATACCTGTTCTTTCGTTACGGTACCCAGCGCTTTGTCAATGTTAAGACTGATGTTCTTCATATTTACATTATTATTTAAATGTTTCAGTCAACTGCCGTATCGCGGTAGTCGGCGATTTCTTTTCGTATAGAATACTATATAAAGTATCCAAGATCGGCATGTTTACTTTATATTTTTCGTTTATCTCCCGAATACATTTTGTCCCGTAGTATCCTTCGGCGATCATCTCCATTTCGAGCTGGGCTATTTTGACGGAATAACCTTTCCCGATCATGGTCCCGAACGTACGGTTCCGGCTGAAGCGAGAATATGCGGTTACCAGAAGATCACCGAGATATACCGAATCTGTCACATCCCGTTCCAGGCCATGTACGGCGTTGAGGAAGTTACGCATCTCTTCGATCGCGTTGCAGATGAAAACTGCCAGAAAATTATCTCCGTACTTCATACCGTGGCAGATACCTGCGACGATGGCATATACGTTTTTCAATACGGAAGCATATTCAATACCTGTAACATCCTTGCAACAGGAGTTGTTCAGATACTGGTTCTTAAATACGGAGGAGAAAGCTCTTGCATTCTCGATATTAGGGCAAGCCAGCGTGATATAGGACAACCGTTCGAGAGCGATCTCTTCGGCATGGCACGGACCGCCGATGACAGCGATATTGTCAATCGGGACATTGTAGTATTCGGCAAAATAATCGGCTACGAGCATGTTTTCGTCCGGAACGATTCCTTTGATGGCCGAAATGATGAATTTGTCTTGCATGGAGGTCGTCACCTTCATCAAATGTTGTTTCAAAAAAGGAGAAGGGGTGGCGAAAATCAAAGTGTCCGAATCTTTGATTACTTTGTTGATATCCGTGTAGAATTTGATTTTGTCAGTATCAAATTTGACGGCGGAAAGATAGCTGGGGTTATGTCCCAACAACAGAAACTCTTCTACTTGGTCTGGCCGACGCATATACCAGTTAATACTATCTTGTGTAGAAAGTACAATCTTGGCCAAGGCGGTAGCCCAGCTACCACCTCCCATTATTGCAATTTTTCCGGGCAACTTCATAGTATTACTCTTATTTGGCTGCGCCTGCAATCCATGCCTCTACTTCTTCGGCAGTGGGGTTTTGCAATTCCAGTTTGTATTTCTTATTCATTTCGCAGAGTTCCTGTCTCAGCTTGTTGGGATTAGCATCTACCAACGTGTCGGTTGTGAGATATCCGGCTTTATGTAAAGCAGGAACCCATGCTTCATCGATACCCAGTGCGACATATTTGTCTGCGGTGTCTTTCTTAACTGTCTTTTCCGGGCGCATCTGCGGGAAGAGCAACACTTCTTGAATAGTCGTTTGGCCAGTCATCAACATCACCAGACGGTCGATGCCGATACCGATACCAGACGTCGGAGGCATACCGAATTGCAGTGCACGCAAAAAGTCCTGGTCGATGAACATCGCTTCGTCATCCCCTTTTTCGCTCAGGCGCAATTGCTCTTTGAAGCGCTCTTCCTGATCGATCGGATCGTTCAGCTCACTATAGGCATTTGCCACTTCTTTACCGTTGATCATCAATTCGAAACGTTCGGTCAATCCAGGTTTGCTCCGGTGCATCTTGGTTAGCGGACTCATCTCGACCGGGTAGTCGATAATGAAAGTCGGCTGGATAAACGTGCCTTCGCAGAATTCACCGAAGATTTCATCGATCAGCTTGCCTTTACCCATTGTTTCATCGATTTCAAGGTTCAAATCCTTGCAAATCGTGCGTATCTCGTCTTCGCTCTTGCCATTCAGGTCGTAACCTGTCTTTTCCTTGATGGCATCCAGAATCGGCAGACGGCGGTAAGGAGCTTTAAAGTTGATGGTCTTGCCGTCGACTACACTTTCACATGTACCGTTGACGGCGATACAGATACGTTCCAACAGCTGTTCGGTGAAGCTCATCATCCAGTTGTAGTCCTTATATTGGACATAAAGTTCCATACAGGTAAATTCCGGATTGTGGGTGCGATCCATACCTTCGTTACGGAAGTTTTTACCGATTTCGTAGACACCTTCGAAACCTCCGACGATCAATCGTTTCAGATACAGTTCGGTAGCAATACGCAGATAGAGGTCGATATCCAGCGAGTTATGGTGCGTAATGAACGGACGTGCGCTTGCCCCTCCGGGGATGGATTGCAGGATCGGAGTTTCCACTTCCGTATATCCAGCTTCGTCCAGGGCGGTACGCATGGTCTTGATAACTGCCGCACGTTTCATGAAAATATCCTTTACGCCATCATTGACCACCAGGTCAACATAGCGTTGGCGATAACGCAATTCCGGATCGTTGAATCCATCGTATGCTACACCGTCTTTGTATTTGACGACCGGTAGCGGCTTGAGTGATTTGGATAATACCGTTATCTCTTGTGCATGGACGGAAATTTCGCCCATCTGTGTACGGAATACGAAACCTTTGATTCCGACAAAGTCGCCGATATCGAGCAATTTCTTGAAAACAATGTTATACAGATCTTTATTTTCTTCCGGGCAAATGTCGTCACGAGAGATATAAACCTGTATTCTGCCTTCTGAATCCTGCAATTCCATGAAGGAAGCCTTTCCCATGATGCGGCGGCTCATGATGCGACCGGCAATACTTACGGGGCGGGGCTCTGCATCGTCTTTAAAATTCTCTTTTATCTCTTTGGAAAATGCATTCGTTACATACTCAGCTGCGGGATAAGGTTCTATCCCCATCTGACGTAACTGCTCCATGCTGTTACGTCTTATGATTTCCTGTTCACTCAGTTCTAATAGATTCATTACGCTATTATTTTGTATAATACGGCGCAAAAATACAAAACTTTTCTTACTTATTGCCTAAAAACGTATGCGACTTTACGCTTTATGTTCTTAAAAGGTATTGTTTTGTAATGGAAAAGGCAGATTACGTATGGCTTCGGGCAGGAAGAAGCGGACATCTTTTCCGGTCTTGAAAGCTTCGCGTATAAAGGTTGAGGATATTTCGACCAAAGGGGCGTCTACTTTTTTTATGTGAGGATATTGTGCCGGAATTTCAACATCGAATCCTTTGCGCGGATAGATGAAGATCGGATAATTGGAAATGATGGCTTCGTATTCTACCCACCGGGTAATATATTTCCAATTGTCCGCACCCATGATGAAATAGAATTCACGGTCCGGATAACTTGCTTCCAATGTCCGGAGTGTGTTGATGGTATAAGTGGGTTGAGGAAGGGAAAACTCGAAGTCACTGGCGTGGAACTTAGGGTAACCAGCGATGGATTTTTTTACCAGTTCATAGCGAAGCCGGTCATCCATCAGTTCTTCCTTCTCTTTTAGCGGGTTATGGGGGGTGATCAGAAACCATAGCTCGTCCAACTCCGTAAATTCACACAACCAGTTGGCTAATGCCAGATGGCCGATATGAACCGGATTGAATGAACCGGAATAAATGCCGGTTTTACGTTTGCTGACCGTATTTTCTTTCAGTCCCGTTTCCACTTGATGATATTTATGACTTGTGCACCGAATACCAATCCGGTACCGGTCGCTATGATATACTCCTTATAATATAGGGCGGCTGTACAAGTGGCAAGAGCGACAAATGCTATACCAATGAATGTATATAGCCATTTCTTGGATAACTTCTTGCCGTTCATGCTTTTTTAAGGAACTCTTTTATCACTTTTAGTGCTTCTTTTTGTGCGACTTCCAGCTTGTCATTCACCACGATTACGTCAAATTTGTCGGCAAAACCCAGTTCAAATTCGGCTTTGGCAATGCGGCTTTCGATTACTTCCGGAGCATCCGTACCGCGTCCTTCCAGACGACTCCGCAAATCTTCGATCGAGGGGGGCTGGATAAAGACCGAAAGAGCACGGTCGCCATAAAACTTCTTGATGTTGCAACCTCCTACGACATCGACATCGAATATAACGTTATCGCCACTCATCAGCCTTCGTTCCACCTCGCTTTTCAGCGTGCCGTAATATTTGTCGGTATAGACCTCTTCGTATTCCAGGAAATCTCCTGCTGCTATACGGGCACGGAATTCATCCGGTGTAAGGAAATAATATTCCACTCCGTCCTTTTCCGTACCACGTGGGGCCCGGCTGGTAGCCGAGATGGAAAAATGCAGGTTCAGATTCTGCTTCAGCAGGAAATTGATGATAGTGGATTTGCCCGAACCGGACGGCGCGGAGAATATGATCAGTTTGCCAGCCATATATCGTTTTTATAATACGTTTAATACTTGTTCTTTGATTTGTTCCAGTTCGTCTTTCATCTGGACGACAAGTTTTTGCATCTCGGCATGGTTGCTTTTCGAACCAAGGGTGTTGATTTCACGTCCCATTTCCTGGGCGATGAAACCGAGTTTCTTACCTTGTCCGTGTCCGCTCTCCATCGTGCTGATGTAATATTTCAGGTGGTTGTCCAGGCGGTTCTTTTCCTCGTTTACATCCAGTTTTTCGATATAATAGATCATCTCCTGTTCGAACCGGTTCTTGTCGTAGTCCTGTCCGGCAATCTTTTCGAGATTGTCCATGATACGGGCTTTGATTTTTTCGATCCGCTCCTTTTCATACGGTTCTACTTCTGAAAGCAGGCGGGAGATATTGGCAATTTTCTGTTCGAACAACTTTTGTAACATGGCGCCTTCCTGAATACGGAAATCGCAAAGGTGCCCTATGGCCTCTTTGATCGCTTTCTCAACCACATTCCATTCCTCTTCGTTTACTTCCTGGGCCTCTGTCTTGATCACGTCCGGCATGCGGAGCAGGGTCTGGAACCAGTCGGCGGGAAGTCCGATGTTCAGGCGGTCGGCAATATCTTTGATTTGATTGTAATAGTTTTCTACCGCAGCCAAGTTGATCTGTGTGGGCGTGTCTTTACCGATATATTCGACAAATATATTAAATTCGACTTTTCCACGTTCAAGCGACTGGAGTAACAAACTGCGTATTTGCATTTCTTTTTCTTTGTAGATGGAAGGAATGCGGGTCGACAAATCCAGTTGCTTGCTGTTCAGAGCTTTTATTTCTACGGTTACTTTTTTAGAAGGAAGTTCGGCTGTAACCTTACCGAATCCAGTCATTGATTGTATCATTGTTCTAAAAATTTGTGCAAAGATAGCTAATCAATTGATAATTGACAATTGACGATTGACAATATAATTGAGAAAAAGCCGAAACCATCCGTGTCAGCCTTAATAAAATCGGTTTTGATCATGAGATTACAGTTATGTTTTATACTTTTGCATCCATTATCAACCGATTGGCTTTTGACACATATTTTAATTGTCAATTGTCAATTGTCAATTGTCAATTAAAATGTCTTGTATATTAAATATCGAAACATCGACTTCTGTATGCTCTGTAGCGTTGTCTATGGATGGTGAAGTCCTTTTTGCGAAGGCCTCGTTCGACGGCCCTTCGCATGCAGCCTTATTAGGCGTATTTGTTGAAGAAGCTCTTTCCGTATTGAAAAAGAAGGGGAAGAAAGCCTTGGATGCCGTAGCGGTCAGTAGCGGTCCTGGTTCTTATACCGGACTCCGTATCGGAGTGTCTGTCGCTAAAGGTCTTTGCTTTGGTTTCGGTATTCCTCTGATCGGCATTCATACGTTGGACATCATGGCTGCTACTGTCAACAGTAAGGGCGATTCGCAAATCGTCTCTATTACTGATGATTGCCTTTATTGTGCTATGTTGGATGCCCGGCGTATGGAGGTTTATGCCGCTATCTACGATGCTTCCTTAAAGCCTGTCCGCGAGACGAAGGCCGATATTGTGGAAGCCGGTACGTATGCTTCTTATCTGGAAAAAGGGAAAGTTTGTTTCTTTGGCAACGGTGTTTCCAAATGCAAATCGGTCATCACTTCTCCGAACGCCATCTTTATCGAGGACATCCATCCTCTTGCCGTAAACATGATTCCGCTCTCGGAACAAGCTTTTGCCGCCGGCAAGTTTGAAGACACCGCCTATTTCGAACCGTTCTACCTGAAAGAGTTCCAGGCGACGGTTGCAAAAAATAAGGTGCTTTTAGCTCGATGATGTAGTTGTGTGCTATGTCGGAATGGCACGTTTGTCGAAATTTTTATGTAAGTCCGGTCAATCGGAAAAGAACTTAGATATGCAAAATCGTCCTGTTTCTTGTGTTTGATAGCTGTAATGTCAAACATGGAAACGGGACGATGTGTTATTTAGGGTTGCCATCCATGTAAGTCTTCCTCCTGCAAGCAATATAAATAAGCTGCTGTAAACATCCACCTATTATATACATACGATTTTTTTTAAATCCAACTATCATACTATCATATTTACATATAAATATCTGTATATTAGTTTATAAAAATATGATAGTATCTATTTTCAACTATCATTTCATACTATCATACTATCATGTCGTATATCACATGCTTCTGTCTTCGTGCTGGGGAAAAATAAGTGTAGATATAATTGAATAAAGTGCTGTAAATATTTGTATTATAGATGTTTTATTTGTATATTTGTAATAAGAAAAGAAGCCCGTCATCCGGGTGTCGGAAGGGGTGAGACCCGGGTGTTGATACCGTTCAGATGGGGGTGTCAAAAGTGTTAAAATGGGCGTCTTGAGAAGAATATCTGGTTGTTTAATATTAAAAATACTGTTATTTATGGCACATTACTATGTAGTCCGGCAAAAACTGGACAAGACGGGAGCGGAAGATAAAGTACGCTATTATGGTGTTCCGGTTACGTGCGGGCGGGTTTCAACGAAAAAGCTGGCTGATTTGGTTGCCGATCGTTGCTCGTTGAGCCGAGGTGATGTGTTCGCTTCGGTTTGCGAGATCGGAGGGATGATTCTTGAATTGTTGAAAGACGGCTATTCCGTGGAGTTGGACGGGTTGGGTGATTTTTATCTTTCGGCAGGGAGCGAAGGCTTCGAAGATCCGAAAAAATGTACTCCCCATCGGGTGAAGGCGCGTCGTGTCTGTTTCAGGATGGCTCCCTGTGTGAGAAAGAGCATGAAATTTGTCAAATTCGAAAGAAATCCTTGGTAATGCAAATCACATATTACAGGCATAAAAAAGGCGTGTTGCGGATGCACTCGCGTGATATGGAATATATTGTCGGGTTGCTGAAAAACGGCAAAGATGCGGAAGCGATACTGTCGGTTCGTCGAAAATTGAATATGGCGTTTTTGGCACGAACCACGGATTTGTCCGGAAAACTACCGGTTCTGGCTTTTGGCTCGACGTTCAAGAAGAATGGCGATGGAATACAGTTGAGGCGTTATAACGGGTATGTCTTGTTGGAAGTGAACGGCTTGGAAAGCCAGAGTGAGGCGGAGGCCGTCCGCCGTGAAGCTGCCGCCCTGCCGCAGACCTTGCTGGCGTTCGTCGGGCTGAGCGGGCGTTCGGTCAAGATCGTGGTTCCTTTTGTGCTGCCCGACGGCTCGCTGCCGAAAAAAGAGGAGCAGGCCCGTATGTTTCATGCTGCGGCTTATCAGCTGGCGGTGCGGCATTACCAGCCGCAGTTGGGCAGCATTATATCGTTGAAAGAACCGCTCCTGTCGCGGGGGTGCCGGATGAGTGTGGATCCGGACGCCTATTACAATCCGGATGCGGTGGCGATCCGGATCGAGCAACCTTTGCAGATGCCGGACGGGGGTGACTTGAAGATCGTGCCTTCTCCGGTTCGGGATCCGTTGGAGATGATGGCTCCGGGAGCGGATCGGAACGGGCAGATCGCCACGCTGTTCAGTGTCATCCTGATGGAGATGACGCGTCGGTTTTCAGAAAGCCCGGAAGATGATATCCAACTGCTGTTCATCGACTTGGCGCAGGCTTGCTGCCGGCTTGGAATACCGGAGGAAGAGGCGGTGGGCTGGACATTGCGCTATGAAGCTTTGAAAAAATATAAGATAGACGTCCGTATGGCTTTCCGTACGGCATATACGTTGGAGAATGTTTCAAACCGGGCGGAGCCGCTCTCTTCCGTCCCGCCATCCATGTCGTTAGTGTTGCGGTTGGACGAGTTTATGAACCGGCGTTATTTCTTCCGGACGAATGAGATGAGCGGTGGAGTGGAATATTTGGACCGTTCGATGATACAGTTCGTTTACAAGCCTTATACGACGAAAGTCCGGAATTCCATTTGCTTGGAAGCCCAGCAGGAAGGGTTGAATGTATGGGACAAGGATATCGACCGATATGTCAACTCCGATCGTGTTCCGATATATCATCCTATCGATCATTTTCTTGGGAATCTTCCGGCTTGGGACGGAAAAGAACGCATCAGGGCATTAGCCGGGCGTGTCCCTTGTGACAATCCGGTATGGGGAGATTTGTTTTACCGCTGGTTCCTAAGCATGGTGGCACATTGGATGGAACTGGATTCGGAACACGGGAATAGTACGACACCTCTGTTGGTCGGTGGCCAAGGGTGTGGGAAGTCCACGTTTTGCTTGAATTTGTTGCCACCAGTGTTGCGTCCTTATTATACGGACAGTATCGATTTCGGCAATCGCCGTGGGGCGGAGTTGGCTTTGCACCGGTATGCGTTGATTAATATCGATGAATTTGATTCAGTGAAAAGTTCTCATCAAAGTTTTTTGAAGCATATCCTGCAAAAAGCGGTTGTGAACACCCGTTTGCCTTATCAGAGTGCGAGCCGTAACTTGCGTCGCTATGCCACGTTTATCGCGACCAGCAACAATTATGATTTGCTGACAGATCCGACCGGTAGCCGCCGTTTCATTTGCGTGGAGGTGAAGGGGCGGATCGATTATGCCCAGCCGATCGATTATGATCAGTTGTATGCGGAAGCGAAAGAATTGTTGAGGCGTGGTGAACGTTTTTGGTTTACTCCGGAGGAAGAGGCGCTGATCACTGAAAACAACAGGGATTTCCAGCAGCAGCCGGCTGAAGAGCAACTGTTCCTGCGTTATTTCAAGATCGCGGAGGATATTGAAGAGGCAAAGCCGCTTCTGGCGTCCGAGATACTGGATATGATCGCGGAGAAACAACCCGGTTTTAACATTACAAAAACGATGATCCTTAATTTCGGCAAGCTTTTGAAGCGGAATAGCGTGCCGAATAAGCGGACGATGAGGGGGACTTGTTATTATGTGGAAGAGGTAGATGGTTGATATATAATTGATTGACTAATTTTATGTATGATGGTATGATAGTAGCCATGACAGTTATTTTGCGAACTGTCATGGCTATTTTGTGTTGATAGATAGTGGGTTATTGCCAATTATGATGGTATGATAGTTGGATCGTCTATTTCCAATTGTATTTGTAAGTGAAGAAAAAAACATTCTTTCTAAAATATTTACTCAGTTAAATAAAGAACAAAAGTAAGGAACGGTTAAACCAAAAAAGGGGGTGTCTTGTTTAATCTTCAAATCAATATTGAAGAATAGACATGAGACGAAAGAATACGAATGTACTGCTGGTCTTTGGTGTGGTGATCGCGATTATCCTGTTAATGATTTGGTTGTTTTTGGGGACAACATTGGAACAGGAGGCAAATCCAGAGACAGATCCGATGACCGTCGAACAAAATATCTGATAAGGTCGGATATAAAAAGGGAGGCTGTGTCGTAAATAGTTTTTTATGATACAGCCATTAATATACTTCTGATGAATCGTTGTGCGCATATACAAACTTACCCAAGAATACGTTAAAGTCCGTAAACTTGGGTAATTTTTTATATTTGGAGATGACTTGGAGTTCAGCTCCTTTTTATGTAGAATAAGTGAATTATCCTAAGAATCCCAACAGGATACCGGCTGCTACGGCAGAACCGATTACACCTGCTACGTTCGGACCCATGGCGTGCATCAACAGGTAGTTGGTCGGATCATATTCCAGACCTACGTTCTGAGAGATACGGGCAGAGTCGGGCACGGCAGACACACCGGAGTTACCGATAAGCGGATTGATCTTATTGCCTTCTTTCAAGAACAGGTTGAAGAACTTCACGAACAGGATACCTGCACAAGTTGCGATCACGAATGACAACGCTCCCAAACCGAAGATCTTGATGGAGTTCAATGTCAGGAACTGAGTTGCTTGAGTAGAAGCACCTACCGTAATACCTAACAGGATCGTGATCGTATCAATCAGCGGACCACGGGCTGTTTCAGCCAAACGACGTGTTACACCACTTTCTTTCAACAAATTTCCGAAGAACAGCATACCCAACAGAGGCAGACCGGAAGGAACTAGGAAGCAAGTCAGCAACAGGCCTACGATCGGGAATACGATCTTTTCCGTGGAAGAAACGGCTCTCGGCGGTTTCATACGGATCAGACGTTCTTTCTGAGTCGTCAGCAGGCGCATGAACGGAGGCTGGATAATAGGAACCAGCGCCATATAAGAGTATGCCGATACTGCAATAGCACCCATCAAGTTCGGAGCTAACTTGGAAGAAAGGAAGATTGCTGTCGGGCCGTCGGCACCACCGATGATACCGATTGCACCGGCCTGGTTCGGTTCAAATCCCATTTGAAGAGCGATGATATATGCTCCGAAAATACCGAACTGAGCCGCTGCACCGATCAACATCAGTTTAGGATTGGAGATCAATGCGGAGAAATCGGTCATGGCCCCGATACCGAGGAAGATCAACGGCGGATACCATCCGGAGGTTACACCCTGGTAGAGGATGTTCAGCACAGAACCTTGTTCGTAAATACCCACCTGCAATCCTGCATCTTTGAACGGAATGTTACCGATCAGGATACCGAATCCGATAGGGATAAGGAGCATAGGCTCGAATTCATATTTAATAGCCAGGAAGATGAACAACAGACCGACAAGGATCATGATAAGGTGACCCGGTGTCGCGTTGTAGACTCCTGTATAAGTGAGGAACAACTCCAAGTTTTCTCCCAAGAACTGGAGAAAGCTTTCATGAGCCGTACCTGCTGCCTGTAATAATACTGATCCTAACATAATATTATCCTATTACGACGAGGTCAGCACCTTCCAGTACGGAATCCCCTTTGTTTACTTTTATTTCAATGATTTTGCCGTCACGGTCGGCGTTGATGTTGTTTTCCATCTTCATGGCTTCGAGGACAAGTAGATTCTGGCCTCTCTTGACAGTATCACCGACTTTACAGTTAACCTGCAGGATTACACCTGGCAGCGGAGATTTGACAGCGCCCTTGGTGGTTGAGGCTGCCGGACGGGAAATAACCGGTTCGCCACTTGCCGTTGTAGGAGCTTGAGCCGGGCGTTTCAGTGTAACCATCTGTTTTTTTGCCGGTTTCTCCATTTTTACCTGATAGGGAGTACCGTTTACTTCTACTTCAGCGATGTCATCCACTACCGAGCTGATATGTACTTTATATACGTTACCGTTAATAGTATATTTAAAACTTTTCATTCTTGTTTGTTTTTAGAGATAATTACTTTTTGGGAACTTCACGCAGACCGTAAATCTTGGAACTCCACGGAGAATAAGATCTTTGAACCTTGCGGATCGTCAGAACCGTATGTTCGATGTCGTGGTTGTCGTCGCTCATTTCGTATAGAGCCGCACCGATAGCCGCAAAGATTTCCCCGGATTCCTGACCTGCATTGTCTGCAATAACAGCCGCTCCGGCCGCTTTCTGTGCATTGCGTTTGCTGGCCGCGATCGAGAGCTTTCCGATTTGTTTAAAGATGATGAACAACAGGAATAATCCGGAGAACACAACTGCCATGGCAGTCAGGGTCATACCGATACCCCAAGAATCATTTTCTTTAAAGTTCTCGATTTTCTCGTTAGAATCCAATGTTACGTTATTGGTGCTGGGTGTAACTTTTGTCAGAGCTGTCCATTCTCCTTGTCCGTCTAAAGTTCTACCATAGCTGACATCTGCTTTTTGTGAAGCAGGGATAACGATCTCATCGATCAGAGTTCTACCGTCTGCATCGTATAACGCAATGTAATTTTCTTTTGATGGGTCGAGCGTGAAATTGACATGGAATGTTCCCCGATCCGGTTCTCCGTCTGCCCAGAACAAAGTGTGCTGGCGAGGAGGAATTACTGTTAGAACGTCGCCCTTCGGAATCGGATACTTTTTCGGGTTGCTCTTGTCATTAGTCAAGTAGCAACCGGCGATATTGACCGAACCGGCCGAATTGTTGAACAATTCGATCCAGGCATGGCGTTTGCCGTAATCATCAACAAAGTTATCTTCGTTGATGACCAGCACTTCATTTATTCGCATGGAGGTTGCACGCTGTGCTTTTGCCCCGAATGAAACGAGCAACGCGAACAGCAGCAATACCCCTATTTTCTTATTAATCATATTCATTTCCTGTTTTAAGAATTATAGAGGCAGATTGTCATGTTTCTTGGCAGGATTGCTTAACTTCTTGGTCTGCAATTGTTGTAAAGCACGAATAATACGGAAACGAGTGTTACGAGGTTCGATAACATCGTCGATATAGCCATATTGAGCTGCATTGTATGGGTTTGCAAATGCTTTTTTGTATTCGGCTTCTTTTTCTGCAGCGCAAGCTTTCGGATCTTCCGAGGCAGCCACTTCTTTTGCAAAGATCACTTCTACAGCGCCGCTTGGGCCCATAACTGCGATTTCGGCTGTCGGCCATGCGTAGTTCATATCGCCACGCAGATGTTTGGAGCTCATCACACAATAGGCTCCACCGTAAGATTTACGCAATGTTACAGTTACTTTAGGCACTGTGGCTTCGCCGTAAGCGTAAAGCAATTTGGCTCCGTGCAGGATAACACCGTTGTATTCCTGGCCTGTACCCGGTAAGAATCCCGGTACGTCAACCAATGTAACCAAAGGAATGTTGAAAGCATCGCAGAAACGGACGAAACGGCCTGCCTTGCGGGAGGCGTTGCTGTCCAGACAGCCTGCCATTACTTTCGGCTGGTTGGCTACGATACCGACAGTCTGGCCGTTAAAACGGGCGAAACCGACGATAATGTTCTTGGCATAGTCGGCATGTACTTCCAGAAATTCGCCGTTATCGATGATGGTTCCGATAACTTCATACATATCGTAAGCCTGGTTAGGATTGTCAGGGATGATGTCGTTCAGGTTGTCATCCAGACGGTCGATCGGGTCTTTACATTCGATCAGAGGAGTTTCTTCCAGGTTGTTCTGCGGCAGGAAGCTGATCAATTTGCGGATCAACTGTAAACCGTCTTCTTCCGTATCGACTGCGAAGTGGGCCACACCGGATTTGGTCGTATGTACGCTTGCGCCACCTAATTGTTCCTGTGTAACGTCTTCGCCTGTAACTGTTTTTACAACTTTCGGACCAGTCAGGAACATGTAACTTGTTCCGCGGGTCATGATATTGAAGTCTGTCAGGGCAGGAGAGTAAACCGCACCGCCGGCACATGGACCGAAGATACCGGAAATCTGAGGAATAACCCCGGAAGCCAAGATATTACGTTGGAAGATTTCTGCATAACCGGCCAAGGCGTTGACACCTTCCTGGATACGTGCGCCACCCGAGTCGTTCAGACCGATAACGGGAGCACCCATCTTCATGGCCTGATCCATTACTTTACAGATCTTCATGGCCAATGCTTCGGATAAAGCACCGCCGAACACGGTGAAATCCTGAGCATAAATATATACCAGACGTCCGTCGATCGTTCCGTAACCTGTTACGATACCGTCGCCCAAATACTTAGTTTTTTCAATACCGAAGTTTGTACAACGATGTTGTACGAACATATCGAATTCTTCAAAACTTCCCTCATCCAGCAACATGGCAATACGTTCGCGTGCGGTGTATTTACCTTTTTTGTGCTGAGATTCGATTCTTTTTTCTCCACCACCTAAACGAGCTGTTTCGCGAAGGGCGATAAGCTCCTTTACTTTTTCAAGTTGGTTACTCATTGTACTATAGATTTGTTGTTAGAAATGAACTTATTTAATTGGCAATTAACGATTGAGAATTGACAATTGAATAGCATCAAATAATTGTCAATTCTCAATTGTCAATTGTTTCTTATTTTCCCGGCATGCAAAGTTCGGTCAGAACGCTGCATGTCGATTTCGGGTGAAGGAATGCAATGTTCAAGCCTTCTGCACCTCCACGAGGAGCTTTGTCGATCAGCTTGATACCTTTTGATTCGGCTTCGTCCAATGCTGCCTGTACGTCGGGAACAGCAAATGCAATGTGGTGGATACCTTCACCTTTCTTTTCGATAAATTTAGCGATTGTACTGTCTTCACTTGTCGGCTCCAGCAACTCGATCTTAGTCTGGCCTACTTTAAAGAATGCAGTTTTTACTTTCTGGTCTGCTACTTCTTCGATGTTGTAGCATTTTAGTCCTAAAACTTCTTCATAATACGGCAGGCAAGCTTCGATGCTCTTTACTGCGATACCCAAATGTTCGATATGTGTAAGTTCCATGTCAATAATAATTTAGTAATTTAATATTGCTTTTTGTTCTATGTTGGCAAAGGTACACTCTTTTTATTAATAGAGAAATAATTCGTTAATATTTATCAGCATGATCCGGATATGTTTAAAAAGCATATTTTTGAAATCATGTGGTTAAAAATCAACGATAAGTCGAATATTCAATTGTCTTCCGGTCAGGTAATTAGGGATTGCGTACTGGTGGTTGTCTATATTGGTAATCCAATAATAGGAACTAGTGTTCTTTATGTCGAACAAGTTGAAAATATCCAATCCGAGCCAAATGTTCTTGAGATTGCGGAAGAATCCGCGATCCATGATTGCATCCGTTCCCCCGGCAAGCTGGTAGGAGAAACCGAGGTCCACGCGTTTGTAGGTCGGAGTACGGAAATAGCCGTCCTCGTAGCCTGTACGTGGGGCTGTGACGGGAAGGCCGCCGGACAGTACGCCTTTCAGATTCAGTTTGACACGTTTGTATCCGGGGAAATAATCCTGAAAAAAGAGCGAGACATTATAACCTTGGCTGTTAGGCATCGGTACATATTCGCTCCCTCGGATGCTTTGCTCCGCTTTCATTAGGGAGAAGCTGATCCAGGAGTCCGTACCCGGAACAAATTCGCCGAAGAATTTGACATCGAGCCCCATCGCATGGCCTTGCGCACAGTTCTCGCCGTAGTATCGGATTTTGACATTATCCACCGTATAGGGGTTCAGGTTATCCAATTTTTTATAATACATATCGGCACTGACTTTGAAATTTCTGCCGGATGCCCGGAATGTATAATCGCCTCCTGCAATGACATGGATGGAACGCTGTGATTTCAGGTTTTTGTTCAGTTGTATGATACTGTTGCCGTGTTCGTCCTGCACAGTTGTACGTAATTCCTTATAGAACGGAGACTGATAATACAGACCGGAAGCCAGCCGAAATGTCAGGTTCTGGTCGAAGTTCGGAATGAAACCTATTGAAGCACGCGGGCTGAATATAAATTCCCTGTTATAACTCCAATAGCTGCCGCGTACACCACCAACCAGCGTGAACAGTCCTTGTTTGGTACGAAACTTGAATACATCCTGCAAATAGCCGGAAATACGTGTGCTTTCCAGTTTGTTATCCGAGAACAGGTTTGCGATCACGTTGACATTCCCGCCCCCTTGCGGTAACGAGTATCCGGCGGAGTCGCGTTTTTCCCATTCGCTGATCTTGTCGTTGATTTTCTCCAACTGGACGGTAGCACCCCATTTCAACGTATTGTTTTTTATGCGAGCGACACCATAATGCCCGACATTCATGATATTGGAGTGCAGACGGTTGCGAGCGTGCTCGTTATAGCGTGCGATGGATAATTTCTGTATTTCTCCGCCTCCTTCTTCGGCTGCATCTCCCAGCCAGTAATCACCGGCAATATCATATCCTTCCTCTTCCTTACTGGTAAAGGCGGATGCTTGCAAGCCGAGTTCCGTATTGTCGTTCAGGTTATGCTTTAAAGTGAGTGCTCCGAATAACGTTTCGAACTTATCCCGTTCCTGGCCACTCATGAATACTTTAAATTTTTTGGCATTTGTTGCCGTTCCAAAAGAAGTCTCTCGGGTGTGGGGAATGAACTTATAATTGTTTATGGCTAAGTTTCCGAGAAAGTTGATCTCCCATTTGGGGGCAAGCTGGTATGTCATATAAGTCTGCAAATCAATGAAATTAGGATCATATTCGGCATCCGTATCGGTTGTTTTCAAAAGAGATCGTCCTGTTTTGTAACGGAAACCGGTCACCTGTGTGAACTTGCCGGAAGAACTGCCCACATAAGCATTGGCTCCCAGCAGGCTGGCGGAAGCCGAACCTTCGAATCCTTTCGGTTTTTTGTAGGTGATGTCCAGCACGGAACTCATCTTGTCCCCATAACGGGCTTCGAATCCTCCGGCGGAGAAATTGACGGCTTCCGTCATGTCCGGGTTGATAAAACTCAACCCTTCCTGTTGTCCGGAACGGATGAGCAGCGGACGGAACACTTCCAGTCCGTTCACATATACGATGTTTTCGTCATAGCTGCCGCCGCGTACGGAGTATTGCGAACTTAATTCGTTATTGGAAGTAACGCCAGCAAATGTAACGACCAGACTTTCAATGCTTCCTCCGGCAGGGTCGGGGAGTAGTTTGACGCGGTCGGCATTCAGGGTTTCAAGGGTGGTTGTCTGCTTTCGGATGGCGGTAGCTACGACTTCTCCCAGTTCGAGTGATGTATAGTTCATCTGCACGTTGAGACGCATATCTTTGGTTACCTGAGGTAGGATCCTTTCGGCCTTGTTGTAGCCCAGGCATGAATAGATAAGCGTCACCGAGTCACCGGTAGCGACCGAAAGCGAGTAGTGGCCTTTTTCATTACTCATCGTCCCGTTTAACGTGTTCTTGACCCGGATATTGACCAAGTCCAGCGGATTACCGTCCGCGTCGCGGATATAACCGCTGATTTTGGCACGTCCCTGCCCGAAAGCACTTATCGAAAATAATATAAATAGTAGTGTAGCTATTGCACGAATCTTCATATTCCATCTAATTATTAAATCTACAAACGCGGGAAACAACGATTTATTTTCAATGAAAGGCAATTTCTCACTATCTTTGTGCCTTATATAAATAATTAAGGAAAGAAGATGCCTTTAAACCTACAGAAGAACTTGCCAGCTGTTGAGCTGTTGAAGAAAGAGCACATCTTTGTGATGGACTCGTTGCGTGCGTCTGAGCAGGACATTCGTCCGCTACGTGTAGTTGTGCTGAACTTGATGCCACTGAAGATCACGACGGAGACGGACCTTGTTCGCCTCCTGAGCAATACCCCCTTGCAAGTGGAGCTCGACTTTATGAAGATAAAAGGCCATACTCCCAAGAACACGCCGATCGAGCATATGAAGGAATTCTATAAAGACTTTGACGAGATGCAGGATGATTTTTACGACGGCATGATTATCACAGGTGCTCCGGTAGAGCAGATGCCTTTCGAGGAAGTGAACTATTGGGAGGAAGTGACCGAGATATTCGATTGGGCGCGTACGCATGTGACTTCTACCTTATATATATGCTGGGCGGCGCAAGCCGGGTTGTACCATTTTTATGGTGTCCCCAAATATGATCTGCCAGCCAAGATGTTCGGCGTGTTCCGCCATACGTTGCGCGAGCCCTATGTGCCGATCTTCCGAGGCTTCGACGACGAGTTCTATGTGCCGCACAGCCGGCATACGGAGATACGCCGCGAGGATGTGATGAAAGTTCCCGATTTGACGCTCTTGTCCGAAAGCGAAGAGTCTGGTGTCTATATGGCGATGGCGCGCGGAGGACGCGAGTTTTTTATCACCGGGCATTCCGAATACTCGCCTTACACGCTGAATGACGAGTATATGCGCGACGTGAACAAGGGATTGCCAATTGCCGTTCCCCGTAACTATTACCGTAATAACAATCCGGCCCTCGGTCCGGTGGTCCGCTGGCGTGGTCATGCCAATCTTCTGTTCACCAACTGGCTGAACTATTATGTCTATCAGGAAACCCCGTTCCGTATCGAGGATATCAGCAAGTTGGGTGATTTGTAATCAAGAAATAAGAAATAATAGCATGCAAACAAAATCCCGTCCTATAGAACTTCTCTCTCCGGCTAAAGACCTCAATTGCGGGATTGAAGCGATTAATCACGGTGCCGATGCCGTCTATATCGGTGCACCCAAGTTCGGTGCGCGTGCTGCTGCCGGCAACTCTTTGGAAGATATACGCGAGCTTTGCGAGTATGCGCATCTGTATGGCGCCCGCATCTATGTTACGCTTAACACGATATTGAAAGAAGATGAGTTGGAAGAAGCCGAACGGATGATCTGGGATCTCTGGCGTGTCGGGACGGATGCCCTGATCATTCAGGATATGGGGATTACCCGGCTGAACCTGCCTCCTATTCCGCTTCACGCCAGCACGCAGACGGACAATCGTACACCGGAAAAGGTCCGTTTCCTCGAAGCCGCAGGCTTTACACAGGTGGTTCTGGCACGTGAATTGTCGCTGAACGAGATTCGCCGGATATCGGAAGCGACTACCGTTCCGCTGGAAGTATTCGTGCACGGCGCCCTCTGCGTCAGCTATAGCGGGCAATGTTATCTGAGCGCCGCTTTGAGTGGACGTAGTGCCAATCGCGGAGAATGCGCCCAATATTGCCGCCTGCCCTATACGATGGTCGATGCGACAGGGACGGAGATCGTCACCCATAAACACTTGCTTTCGCTCAAGGACATGAACCGCTCCGATCAGCTGGAAGCCCTGTTGGATGCAGGTGTTTCTTCCCTCAAGATCGAAGGGCGGTTGAAAGATGTCGGCTATGTCAAGAATATCACGGCTTATTATCGGAAGAAGTTAGATGCAGTCCTGTCCCGCCGTCCGGAATATCGTCGTGCTTCTGCTGGTCGAAGCACTTATACGTTCGAGCCGGTAGCTGAAAAGAGTTTTAACCGTGGGTTCACCCCGTTCCTTTTGGAGGGACGGACGGCGGATATTACCGCTTTCAATACGCCTAAATCGCTGGGTGAACCTGTCGGGACGGTCAAAGAGATCAAAGGCAATTCTTTTACTGTGGCCGGCTTGAAGCAGCTGAGCAACGGAGACGGGCTTGTTTTCTTCAATAGGAAAGGCGAATTGGAAGGTTTTCGTGTAAACCGGGTGGAGGCAAACCGGGTGTTTCCGCTGGATATGCCGCAGCTTACCCCCAAGACTCCGCTTTACCGCAATTTCGACCAGGCATTTGATAAACTGCTCGCCAAGCCTTCAGCCGAACGCAAGCTGTCCGTGGAGATCGAGTTCTTGGACAATCCCTTCGGTTTTACGCTTTGTATGGAGGATGAGACGGGAGCACGGATCATGCTGACCGAGCCGTTTGCGAAAGAGCTGGCGCGTCGTGAACGGCAGGATAATATACGGACACAGCTATCCAAGTTGGGGAATACGCCTTTCGAGGCATCGAAGGTGGTGGTCGGTTTGTCTGAAAACTGGTTCGTTCCCTCTTCTCTGCTTGCCGATATGCGCCGTAGAGGAGTGGAGAAGTTGCTGGAAGCACGCCGTGCCCGCTATCCTCGTGAGACAGTGAAACGTGTGCAGCCGTCCGTGTCGATACCTTTCCCCGAACGCCAACTTACTTATTTGGGGAATGTTGCCAACGGGAAAGCCCGTTCGTTCTACCAGGATCACGGGGTGGAACAGATTGACCCGGCATTTGAACTGTCTCCCCGGAAAGATGTTCCGTTGATGTTTACCAAACACTGCCTGCGCTACAGCATGGGGTGGTGTCCTACTTATCAAAAAGACAAGTCTCCCTACAAGGAACCGTATTATCTGCTTTATAAAGATACGCGCCTCCGGTTGCAGTTCGACTGCAAGCATTGTCAGATGTTGGTATTTGAAAGTTGAAAATTATGAGAACGCTATTGTCAGAACGGATAAGAATGACTGTCCGGTGAAAGAAGCCATGATCCGTTTGACAAAAGTATTCCAGCAATAAAGGAGCCGATAGGTATGTGATAACAGTTTCATGGGGATGAAAAAGAAGTTTCATCCCTATGAAAATAAAGTTTCCCTTGCATGAAAATAAAGTTTTCTTTAAGGGGAACGGGAAGGTAGTGCAAGGTTATATAGCCTTTCCTAATAACTCCATATATTTTGCCACCCCTTTCGTGTCTTCTGGAGCCGGACTCCAGGGAGCGAAATTTTCCGGAGCGAGCGGAGCGAACGGCCCTTCCTTGATTTCATATATGATAGAGCCGGATTCTAGAACTAACAGCCCGTGCCATGTTCCCGCCTTTATTTCGGCGCCGTAAACACCTTCTTTCGGATCGAGTATCTGTGTTTGGGTGATTTCCCCTTTGTTGTCAAAGAGGAATACAGCAATGCGACCGCGCAGCAGGAGGAATATTTCATCTTTTTTAGGGTTCAGATGGCGGTGTGGGCGGAGGTAGGTTCCCGGTTCCAGGGCATTGAGCAAACGGTTGACGGGATCGTCCAAATGCTCATGAAAGTTGTAGTTCATGCGTAGCCGAGGCGACTGTTTGGCACGCCCGGTCGTTTCATTCAATAAAGCTTCGTTTATGATCTTCATGCGAATAATTGATTACTGGAGGACGAATGTACAAAATAAATATTGGCTGGTATGCCATTTCTCCGTACATTTGCAGAAACCTGTAAATAAAACAGAATGAAACCTGCTCTAACTTATTACGCTCTGCTGGTCTTACTTCTGGCATCCTGCTTTTCCTGCAAAACAGATTCGGAGAAGAAAAAGTTTGTTATCGGCGTCTCGCAGTGTACGCTTGAAGGTTCTTGGCGTAAATCGATGTTGCTGGATATGAAGGTGCAGGCCTCCGAATATCCGGGCGTCTCCCTGTTAGTCGAGGATGCAGCGGACAGTAGTCTGTTGCAGGTGGAGCAGATACGCAGCCTGATAAAACGTAAGGTCGATCTATTGATTATCTCCGCCAATGAATCGGAACCTGTCACTCCTATTGCGATTGAGGCCTACCGTGCCGGCATTCCGACTATCCTGGTAGACCGGAAGATCAGTTCGGACGAATATACGACTTATATCGGTGGTAACAATTACGAGATCGGTCGCCAGGCCGGCTTTTTCGTGAACCGACAGGTGAAAGAGAAATATCCTACCGTATTGGAAGTATGGGGCTTGTCCGGTTCTTCTCCGGCGCAGGATCGCCATCGCGGTTTTATGGAGGTTTTGAACTCCCGCATCAAGGTGAAGGAAATATTCGGGAAATGGAAGCCGGAAACGGTGGAGAAGGAGATAGCGGAAATGGATTCGCTGGAGGAGGTGGATGTTGTGTTTGCCCATAATGATGTGATGGCAATGGCTGCCCGCAGGGCAATCGAAAGGATGCATCCCGGATTGGCGGACAGGATTAGCTTTGTGGGGATCGATGCCGTTTCGGGACGGGGATCGGGGCTGGAAGCCGTCATGCACGGAGAGTTGGCCGCTTCGGTCTTGTATCCGACGGGTGGGAGCCTTGCTATCCGTGTGGCCATGCAGATATTGAACGGAGAAGATGTGTCCCGGCAATATTTGCTATCTTCTGCCTTGATCGATAAGAACAATGCCGGAACGCTGTTTATCCAGTCCGAACAGGTGGTCGACTATCAGCACCAGATCGAGTTGCAACGGGAGAATTTGGAGAGTATGCTTTCCAAATACACGTTCCTCCAAAACTCCGTCGGCATTATCCTTTTGCTGATGGGGATGTTGCTTTTGTCCGCCTTGTACGTGGTCCATGTGAACCGGGCGGTGAAGCGGAAGAACCGCGAGCTGAAACGTACGAACTTGCAGGTGCAACAGCAAAAAGAAGAATTGGCTGAGGCAAACCGTTATATTGAGAAGTCGACGGCTCAGAAACTGCAATTCTTTACCAATATCACACACGAGATCAAGACGCCGTTGACGTTGATCCTCGGTCCGCTCGGCAAGCTGTCGAAAGAGGCTCCGGAAGGTTCTTCATTGGCAGACGATATCCGTATCATTCGGAAAAATGCGGAAAGATTGAAGAGAGTCGTGGACCAGTTACTTGATTTTCGAAAGGTAGAGAGCAATAAGATGAATATGCGGGTCGGAGAGGTAGATTTAGTTGCTTTTGTGGCAGAAGTGAAATCTTATTTCGATACGATGGCTGCCACCAAGCAGATACATTTCACGTTTGAGCATGACTGCCCTTCTGTTAATATATGGGTAGACAGGGATAAGATGGAGAAGATTCTGGCCAATCTTTTGTCCAACGCATTCAAGTTCACGCTGGACGGAGGTACGGTCACGATCCATCTGAAAGATAAAGGAGATCAGGTCGAGCTTTCTGTCGAAGATAATGGCAAAGGTATTCCGTCGGAAAATATTGCTTCCGTCTTTGACCGTTTCTTTACCGGTGACCAGAACTATGTGACGGGAACGGGGATCGGCCTGCACTTGACGCGTGAGTTCGTCCACATGCACAAAGGCACGATCCGGGTGGAGAGTGTTCCGCATAAGAGTACTGTCTTTACGGTCATCCTCTTGAAAGGTAAATCTCATTTTGACGAATCTTGTACATTCGATCTTTCCGTAACCGAGCTTTCCAGTGGTGTCGCCGACTTGAACACGGATGAATTGCAGGAGGTTTTGAACCGTACCTACAATTATACTGTTCTGGTCGTAGAAGATGATCTTGATATACAGAGTTACTTGCAGGCGGAATTAAAACAGAACTTCCGTGTGTTGGTTGCCGATAACGGCGTGAAGGCTTTGGAGGTGCTGATGAGCGAAGAGGTTTCGATGGTTATCAGCGATGTGATGATGCCGGAAATGAACGGTTTCGATCTTTGTCGTAAGATCAAGTCGGATATTGTCCTGAGTCATCTTCCGGTTATGCTGTTGACTGCTTTGTCCGACGACAAGCAACAGATGTACGGGGCTGCCAGTGGTGCGGACGCGTATATCCAGAAACCTTTTAACATAGAAGTCGTGAAACTGCGTATCATCAAGCTGCTGGAGGACCGTGTCCGGTTGCGTGAGGCTTATGCTCGCGATGCTTCTTCGCCTGCTGTTTCCGTGAAGGAGGAAAAAGCGGGAAGCATGGACGATCTTTTTATGAATCGTTTCTTGAAACTGATCGAAGAGTCCTATGCCGATCCGGATTTCAGTATTGAGAAAGGTAGTGAAAAATTGGGCTTGTCGCGTGTGCATCTTTACCGGAAGGTGAAGGAGCTTGCCGGAGTGACACCGACCGATTTCCTGCGTAACTATCGTTTGAAGAAAGCTGCTGCTCTACTCCGACGGAAAGCCGGGAATGTGAATGAGGTGGCTTATGCGACGGGCTTCGGTTCGCCTGCTTATTTCTCGAAATGTTTTAAAGCCGTTTACAATATTACTCCGACGGAGTATCTGGAAAAGGAATAATATTCTTCTCTTTGATAACGCTCGTTACATTTGTGTAACACTTGTGCATGTAACTCGAAAATAAGAGTATAATGTAACAAGTGTTATCAATCTTGTAGCATTAGTTATCGTCGCATCTGCTACCTGTCTCTATCTTTGCATCGTAGATAATAAATTATCCTTGTCAAATAAACTATAATGAAACAATGCAAAGCAACAATAAGAAACCGGTCGTAGTAGGCATAGGAGAACTCCTGTGGGACATGTTGCCAACAGGAAAGAAAGCAGGTGGTGCTCCTATCAATTTTGTCTACCATGCGTCGCGGTTGGGGGCGGAAGGATATGCTATCAGCGCCGTGGGAGACGATGGGCTGGGGCGCGAAATCCTCGAAGAACTGGATAATAATTCGATCCGGTATCTGATCGAGAAAGTCCCTTATCCGACCGGAACGGTACAGGTTACTCTGCAGGATGGTGTCCCTGACTATATTATTAATGAACGTGTAGCTTGGGATCATCTTTCTCCGACGTCAAATGCGATTGATTTGGCCGAACGGGCGGGTGCCATTTGCTTCGGTACGTTAGGACAGCGTTCCGCACAGTCGAGAGAGACGATACAAGCGATTCTTTCTTTTGCTCCGGACGATGCTTATCGTTGTTTTGACATCAATTTGCGTCAGCATTATTATACGAAAGAGTTGATCGAAGAGTCGCTTTATCTAGCAAATATGTTGAAGGTGAATGATGGGGAGTTGGTCGTCCTGCGGGATATGTTTCATTTGGAAGGAACGGACAAGGAGGTGGCTCATTGGTTTATAGAACACTATAATCTCCGCTTGGTGGTTCTGACGGCCGGAGGAGCTTATAGTACGATATATACCGCTAATGAAGAATCGACTTTGCAAACCCCGGAAGTGCAGGTGGCGGATACGGTTGGAGCAGGTGATGCTTTCTCCGGAGCACTGGTCATTTCGTTGTTGAAAGGGGCTTCGCTAAGGGAAGCGCATGAATTTGCCGTCCGCACAGCTGCTTATGTCTGTACGAAAGAGGGGGCATGGCCGGCATACGAGGAATAGGAAACAAGGGAAATATATATACGATTTGATAGGTTTAGTTTTTAGGTCAGAAAGATTGTTTAGTAGTTAGGAAACCTTAACGTATAGTAGAGCAAAAAGAAAAAGATGGTTGATGTTTAGGTTTTTAGGTTTTTTTGTTTTGGTTGATTGAATGGCTCGGAACTTCCGGGCCATTTTTATTGTTGAATAGCTATAGAAACATAAATAGTGAATGATATGAACAAAGATTTTGCCAAGATTCCGGAGAATGCCGAATCGAAAGCTGTGGATAGGGAAAAGGAAGAATACCCCGTACAACAAGTAGCTGTTACTTATCCGATAGGTGAGAAAGAAGTGAAGGATGCTGTCAAAGAACTCAATCCCGATACGGATAGCCTTGGTAGCAGAGGATAAAGGAATTTTAAAATGGAGAATTGGAAATTAGCTACAGATGTAATTTTCAATTCTCCATTTTAAATTTTTAAATAGCTCCTTCTATTTTATATCTTAACTGATCCAGCATCAGGGCGACTTCGGCTTCTTCTATACCGGCGATCAACAGGTCTGCTACATCTTGGCTGAACTGTTCTTGGAACTTAAGGATGTTGCCGTTTTCCATTTGCACCGCCTGCTGGTAAAAGGAGAGAGCGCCCTTGATATTCTGCAGTGCCCATTCGGTATGTCCGGCATTCAGCAGATCTTGTGCGTGGGGTTGGTTATCCAGTATCTTTTTGTAGTAATTCCGTGCTTGGTCGTATTTCCCTGTCAGGAAAGAACACCATGCAATAGGTCGCCATGCCTTATGGCTTTTGTTATCCAGGTAATCGACTTTGAAGAAGCATTTCAACGCTTCGTTATAATCCTTTAGTTCGAGATGGCAATGGCCAATGCTGATTTGAACTGATAAATTATCCGGATTTAAAGCTTCGTACCGGCGGTAATATTTCAAAGCCTCTTCCGGTTGTTTAAGTGAACGGTAGCAACCGGCGATTCGTCGGATTACCCATTTGCTTTCGGAATTCAACAAGTCTGCGTGTAGGTAGGCTTCCAGGGCGCCCTTCAAGTCTCCTTCCATTTGCTTGCAATAGCCGATTTTCTGGAAAAGAATGTCGCTATCTTGATCCATTTTTGCCAATTGGTTGAATATGGTCAGTGCATCGCTAAAATAGTTTTTACGGAGATAATATTCAGCGATGTTTGTAAGACTTTCTTTATCAGAAATATAAGGGCGCAGGATGGCAAGATTGTGGAAGTCGAGCGGCATCGTGAAGATATCCGTAAAATCCAGATGGCCCGGATATAGTTTGAAGAAACGATACAGGTCTTGTATGTACTGTCCGATGATCGTATCCTGTTTTCCACGTTTGCTGATCAATTCTTCTTTATTCTGCTGGATCATTTCTGTGGCCTGGCTGTCGAATTGGTTCATCATCATCTTTCGGGCTTCTTTCGGCAATTGCATCATGCTGAAATAAAGCGAATATTTATCCGAATTGCACATAAAAGCAGCGAATGTCATAGAGTCGAGCATCTGCTTTTCAGCTTCGTTGTCCGGAGTGAACTGATCATCGAAATAAGAATGCTCGATTGTGAATGGAAGCAGCCAGTTGCTTAATTCATGGAAAAACGGGAAATTTTTCAAATGAACAAAGGTTGAGTGCATGACGTCGGCCCCTTCCTGTTGAAGCTCCCCGAATTCTACCATTTTCTTTCCGAGGGTACTGTCAGAAAAGAAGCTTTCCCATTCTGGGTTCATTTCATTTCCTGTCAAATCTTCAGGGGTGAGTTCGTTGAGATTGATCTTTTTGCTGAGCTTTGGACTCAATTTTAACATCTCCGGGATGATCTCATCCTGTAGTTTGCGGGTGATCTTCTCTGTCTCGCGGGCTAAGATGAAGCGTAGGATGATTGTGCGGATCGTTTTGATGAACCCCGGAGTTTCGGCCAAAGCCGCTAGCCTGTCGGCTATCTGCGGATATAACTGCGTCCGTTTTCTATATGTGTATAAAGTGATCAGGATTGAAATTAATGCTCTGACTTTGACCTCTTCGTTCGGATGGCTGGCTGCGTCGAACAATAAAAGTATCTTTTCTCTGTCGAACGCCTCTTGCAATCCTAACATCAAGGCGGAAACAATCTGGCTACCGGTTGTAAAAGGTAGTGCATTGTCGTGTAGCATGCCGCGGATATCTTCAGCTTCCTCTCTTTTCAGAAAAGAAGATACCCATATCTTATTAAAGATGAGAATATTGAATGCGTCACTTTCTTTGTGCTTTCCGGCTTCATGTTCTAAGAGCAGTTGGTCATGCAGCTGTTTGTAAGTGAGAGAAGGCTGTATGTTCAGGCTTCTTCGGCGGCTGTAATAGGATAGGGGAGATTCCACAGCTACTGCTTTCTGCTTGACTGAATCGGCCAATTCATAAGTCGATGCCTGTAGATTGTTGTATATCTGTTCCTGCATCGGATCTTTTGCTCCTTCAATCCGGTAGCGCAGCATATATTTGTAGGTGTCCTGCAGTTCGTTCAGCTTGTCCTGAAAAGAATATTCGCGACTTCCAGCAATAAGAGCCTGTAAGGAATCGAAGGCATTCTTCAATTCTTTACTGTCTAATGAACCGACTATGCGGTTGTATGCTTTGTTTATTTCTTGTAGTGTCATATATTATTAATAACAAATGGTATGCCAAATGTATAACAATTTAGCCTAAATTCACTATCTTTGCACACCTAAATAAGTTTAGCAGATGAAGAATATCCGCAATTTTTGTATTATTGCTCATATTGACCATGGTAAAAGTACTTTGGCCGACCGTTTGCTTGAGTATACCAAGACAGTAGAAGGTAAAGATTTGCAGGCGCAGGTTCTGGACGATATGGACTTGGAGCGTGAACGAGGCATTACGATCAAGAGTCATGCCATTCAGATGAAGTATAATTATAAAGGAGAAGAATATATCCTGAATCTGATCGATACTCCGGGACATGTCGACTTTTCATATGAAGTATCCCGTTCGATTGCAGCTTGTGAAGGTGCTTTGCTGATTGTTGACGCAGCTCAGGGTATTCAGGCACAGACTATTTCCAATTTGTATATGGCGATAGAAAATGATTTGGAGATTATTCCGATCATGAACAAGATAGACCTTCCGAGTGCAATGCCGGATGAGGTGGAAGACCAGATTGTCGAACTGCTGGGATGTCCTCGGGAAGATATTCTCCGGGCCAGTGGTAAGACGGGAGAAGGGGTATATGACATTTTAAATACAATTGTCGAAAAAGTGCCGGCTCCGAAAGGTGATCCGGAAGCTCCGTTGCAGTGCTTGATTTTTGACTCTGTGTTTAATCCCTTCCGTGGCATTATTGCTTACTTCAAAGTCGTAAACGGGGTGATCCGTAAAGGAGATCATGTCAAATTTATTGCAACCGGTAAGGAGTATGATGCCGATGAGGTTGGAGTATTGAAGCTTACGATGTCTCCTCGTGATGAGATTCGTACCGGGGATGTCGGTTATATTATTTCTGGTATTAAAACTTCTCGCGAGGTTCGGGTTGGAGATACTATCACCCATGTGGCCCGTCCGGCGAAAGACGCGATAGCTGGGTTCGAAGAAGTGAAACCGATGGTCTTTGCCGGTGTTTATCCGATCGACAGCGAAGATTTTGAGAATTTGCGCGCTTCTTTGGAAAAACTCCAGTTAAACGACGCCTCTTTGACATTCCAGCCGGAAAGCTCAGCGGCATTGGGCTTTGGTTTCCGTTGTGGTTTCCTGGGGTTGTTGCATATGGAGATTGTGCAGGAACGTTTGGACCGTGAGTTCAATATGGATGTGATCACGACCGTTCCTAATGTGTCTTATAAAGTTTACGATAAGAAAGGCAACTGTACGGAGGTTCATAATCCGGGCGGCTTGCCCGATCCTACGTTGATCGACCATATTGATGAACCGTACATCCGTGCGTCTGTTATTACTAATACGACTTTTATCGGTCCGATCATGACACTTTGTCTGGGTAAACGTGGCATATTGATCAAGCAGGAATACATTTCCGGTGATCGTGTCGAGATTCATTATGATATGCCTTTAGGTGAGATCGTAATCGATTTTTATGACAAACTGAAAAGTATTTCTAAAGGGTATGCTTCTTTTGATTACCATATCCATGATTTTCGTCCGAGCAAGCTGGTTAAACTGGATATTCTTCTGAACGGGGAACCGGTGGACGCTCTTTCGACGCTGACTCATATGGACAACAGCGTTGCCTTCGGCCGGCGTATGTGTGAAAAACTGAAAGAGCTGATTCCTCGGCAACAGTTCGATATCGCTATCCAGGCGGCTATCGGAGCCAAGATCATTGCCCGCGAAACGATAAAGGCAGTTCGTAAAGATGTAACGGCCAAATGTTATGGCGGTGATATCTCCCGTAAACGTAAGTTGCTTGAAAAACAGAAAGAGGGAAAGAAACGAATGAAACAGATCGGTACAGTTGAGGTTCCACAAAAAGCGTTTTTGGCTGTATTGAAATTGGATTAAAGTTTTTCATGCTCGTGTATTCAAAACCGGAGGAGCATGGAATCGGGACGGCAAGCAATAAAAAAGGATGAATCTGTCAAGACTCATCCTTTTTTATTACCGTGGATTGGATTTTTAATATTGTCTTTCCAGAATCCATGCATCCTGGAAGTTTGGAGCGTATTTTGCTTTGATTGCATCGCGGCTGTCCGCAGCATCGGCTTTGTCATTGAAACTGGCGACGATCACACGAAGCATACCTTGTTCGTTTTCTCCCAAAACAGCGTTATATCCGTCGTTCTGCATACGTTCTTTCAAAGCGTAAGCATTTGTTTTGTTCTTGAAACTGCCGATAACGACACTGTAACGTTTCAGTCTGCTTGCATCTTCACCTTGTGCAGCATTAATTCTTTCTGCGCGTGTACTGACGTTGGAAGTTCTCGGTTTAGAAACCGGAGTTACCTCTTCAACTACTTCCTCTTCTTCGACCACCTCGACCGGAGCTGTCGATTCTTTTTCTTTTGCTTGTTCGTAAGCAGCCTTATACGCACTCTGTTTAGGTTTACAAGAACCTAATGCTAAAACCATACATATGGAGGCTCCAAATAACCAAATCTTATTCATACTGTTCAGTTCTTAAATTAATGGGACAAAGATATAAATTATATTTTGTACTTTCGTGCCCAAAACACAATATATTATAAACTACATGAATAAATCTATCGGAACAATGGTTATGGCAACATCCTTATTATTTGGAGCTTGTAGTGGGGATGGAAAAACGTGCGATCGTGCGACCCAACAGAAAGGAAACACGGAAAATGTGATCGGGCGTTCGGATATTAAAGTCAAAGACGGACGGATGACGCCGGAAGTGCTTTGGGCAATGGGACGTATCGGGGGGATGAATGTATCTCCGGACGGACAGAAAGTAGTGTATACTGTAGCCTACTACAGCGTACCGGAAAACAGAAGTAATCGCGAAGTGTTTGTTATGAATGCAGACGGGACGGACAATAAGCAGATTACAAAAACGTCTTATTCCGAAAATGAAGCTGTTTGGATTAAAGGTGGAAAAAAAATCGCTTTCCTTTGCAATGAAAGCGGCAGCAGCCAGCTTTGGGAAATGAATCCGGATGGAAGCGGCCGCAGACAGCTCTCTGAATATGAAGGTGATATCGAAGGTTTCGCCTTCTCTCCCGATGAGAAGAAAGTCCTGTTTATTTCACAGGTAAAGACAGTCAAAAGTACGGCAGATAAATATCCCGACCTGGATAAGGCTACTGGTATTATTGTCACAGACCTGATGTATAAACATTGGGATGAATGGGTAACAACAGCCCCGCATCCTTTTGTTGCTGATTTTGATGGTAAGGCAATCAGTAACCCTGTCGATATTATGGAAGGCGAACCGTTTGAAAGCCCGATGAAACCATTCGGAGGAATTGAGCAGTTGGCATGGAATACTACATCGGACAAGATTGCTTACACGAGTCGTAAAAAGACCGGAAAGGAATATGCGTTGTCCACCAATTCGGATATTTATGTGTATGACCTGAATACGAAAAAGACGGCCAATATCAGTGAAGGTATTATGGGGTATGACACGAATCCCCAATACTCTCCCGATGGCAAGTTCATCGCATGGCAGAGCATGGAGCGTGACGGTTATGAGTCAGACCAGAACCGCTTGATGGTCATGAACTTGGAAACAGGTGAAAAGATATTCGCCAGCAAGGATTTTGATTCCAACGTAGACGGGTTCGTTTGGAGTGCAGATGCAAAGGCTCTTTACTTTACGGGGGTATGGCATGGTGAGTCCCAAGTATATAAGATCGATCTGACGGATAGCAATAAAATCACGCCGCTTACTTCCGGAATGTACGATTATGCCGGTGTGGCTTTGTTGGGTGAACATAAGCTGATCGTGCAGCGCCATTCTTTGAGCATGGGAGATGAAATCTATTCGATCGATTTGGCTGATAATAATAAAATAGCCCAGTTGACAACAGAGAACAAGCATATCTATGATCAGTTGACAATCGGTAAGGTGGAAGGTCGTTGGATGAAAACGACAGATGGTAAACAGATGCTTACCTGGGTGATTTATCCTCCTCATTTCGATCCGAATAAGAAATATCCTACCTTGTTATTCTGCGAAGGTGGTCCTCAAAGCCCGGTAAGCCAATTCTGGTCTTACCGTTGGAATATGCAGATTATGGCTGCTAACGACTATATCGTGGTTGCCCCGAACCGCCGTGGCCTTCCCGGTTTCGGTATGGAGTGGAACGAACAGGTCAGCGGCGACTATGGAGGCCAGTGCATGAAAGACTATTTTACGGCTATTGACGAGATGGCGAAAGAGTCGTTTGTCGATAAGGATCGTCTGGGTTGTGTGGGAGCGAGCTTCGGAGGCTTCTCCGTTTATTGGCTGGCTGGTCACCACAACAAACGTTTCAAAGCCTTTATTGCACATGACGGTATTTTCAATATGGAAATGCAGTATCTGGAAACAGAAGAAATGTGGTTTGCTAATTGGGATATGGGGGGTGCTTACTGGGAAAAACAGAATGCGACGGCACAACGTACATTTGCCAATTCCCCGCACTTGTTTGTCGATAAATGGGATACACCGATTCTCTGCATCCACGGTGAAAAGGATTATCGAATTTTGGCTAACCAGGGTATGGCGGCGTTTAATGCAGCTGTCCTTCGAGGTGTTCCGGCCGAGTTGTTGATCTATCCCGACGAAAACCATTGGGTGCTGAAACCTCAGAATGGCGTGCTTTGGCAGCGTACATTCTTCGAATGGCTGGATATGTGGTTGAAGAAATAAGGATTTATTCATAAAAGAGAAAACGCCGTTCCGAATAGTCTGGGACGTCGTTTCTTTATTTATACTAAGCAATTGTGATTCCCGGGTCCAGATATACATCCTGTATGGTGTGCAGCAGCTCTACACCGTCTTTCATCGAACGTTGGAACGCTTTTCGCCCGCTGATCAGTCCCATACCGCCTGCCCGCTTATTGACGACAGCCGTGTAGACCGCATCTTTCAAGTCGGAAGCTCCGTGAGATTCACCACCAGAGTTGATGAGGCCGACACGTCCCATGTAGTTGTTGGCAACCTGGTAGCGACAGAGGTCAATCGGGTGTTCTGTAGCTAGTTCGGTGTACATCTTTTGGTCGATTTTGCCAAATTTGACAGCTGTGAATCCTCCGTTGTTTTCCGGTAGCTTCTGCTTTATGATATCTGCTTTGATCGTAACACCCAAATGGTTGGCTTGGCCTGTCAGGTCGGCTGCGGCATGATAGTCAACACCGTCTTTTTTGAATTCACTGTTGCGCAAGTAACACCATAAGATGGTGGCCATTCCTAGCTCGTGCGCATATTCAAAAGCCTCTGACACTTCGACCAACTGTCTTCTACTTTCTTCCGAACCGAAGTAGATGGTAGCGCCTACGGCTGCAGCTCCCATGTCCCAGGCTTCTTTTACGGAGCCGAACATGATCTGGTTGTATGAATTGGGATAAGTCAGTAATTCGTTATGATTCAGTTTGACCACAAACGGTATCTTATGCGCATATTTACGTGCTATGGAACCTAAGATTCCGAACGTAGAGGCTACTCCGTTACATCCTCCTTCAATAGCCAACCTGACGATGTTTTCCGGATCGAAATAGATCGGGTTCGGAGCGAAGGAAGCTCCCGCCGTATGTTCGATATCTTGGTCCACAGGCAGTATTGAGACGTATCCCGTATTTGCCAACCGTCCGCTTCCTAACAGGCGTTGCAGGTTGTTTAATGTTTGGATATTTCTATCCGAGCCGATCCATATACTGTCGATGACAGACGGTGAAGGAATGTGTATAAGTGATTTATCGATCGTTTTACAAGTGTGTCCCAACAGGAATTCGCTTTGTTCGCCCAGTAGGCTGATAATCTTTGAAGTGTCCATATTTATGAAAGTTTTTTAATATAACATGGGCCGTAAAGGATAGGTTTCATAGTTTTTATCAATTAACAGATAGAATAAATTTATGAGTTTTTGTAGGGCTTGTTTTAGAATGTTTCCCTACATTTGCAAAGAACAAATAACGAGTGTTACAACTATTTTAGATTATACAACCAATAAAAATTTACAAAGATGAAAAAGAAATGGATTTGCACAGTATGCGGTTATGTACACGAAGGTGATGAAGCTCCTGAATTCTGTCCTCAATGCAAGCAGCCGAAGAGTAAATTTAAAGAAATGGTAGAAACTACCGGTGCATTGACTTTTGCCGATGAACATGTGATCGGTGTTGCTAAAGGTTGTGATGAAGAAATGATTAAAGATTTGAACGCGCATTTCATGGGTGAATGTACTGAAGTCGGTATGTATCTGGCTATGAGTCGCCAAGCTGACCGTGAAGGTTATCCTGAAGTAGCAGAAGCATTCAAACGCTATGCTTGGGAAGAAGCTGAACACGCTGCTAAGTTTGCCGAACTGCTGGGTGATGTTGTTTGGGACACAAAAACAAACTTGGAGAAACGTAAAGACGCTGAATGCGGTGCTTGCGAAGATAAGAAACGTATTGCCACTCGTGCAAAACAATTAAACTTGGATGCTATCCACGACACAGTTCACGAAATGTGTAAGGACGAAGCTCGCCACGGTAAAGGATTTGAAGGTTTATACAACCGTTATTTCAAATAATTCGCAAATTCGTTAACAAAGGAAGGGCATTCTTTTAGGAGAGTGCCCTTTTTATTGGAAAAAAATGCTTTTGAGGGGACAACGAATTTAAATTTTCCCTACATTTGTACTCGCAAACGACGACCTAAGGAAAGCTGCCAGAGTGGTCGAATGGGCCGCACTCGAAATGCGGTGTACGGGTAACTGTACCGGGGGTTCGAATCCCTCGCTTTCCGCAGAAAAGAGGATGTGTCCACCAAATATCATGACACACCCTCTTTTTCTATGTCGTCACTGATTTAGTGCCGATATGGAACTGACAACTTCACACATACAGTTTATCAAAGAACATGCAACAGACGATTTAACCCGCCTGTTGCTTTCCGCTGCCAAGTATCCCGGAATGGATATTCCCTTTTTAGTCGATCAGATTGCTGTCCGAAGGCAGATCCGGGAGAAGTTGCCGTCGTGGTTTGAGAACGGACAATTGGTTTTTCCGGCTAAGATTGCGGCGGAACAGTGTTCATCTGAACAGACAGCAGCTTATAAACAGGAACTGATTGGTGAAAGTTGGACTATTTGCGACCTGACGGGAGGACTGGGAATCGATAGCTATTTTCTTTCCCGCAAGGCGAAACATTTGACTTATATAGAACGTTTTCCTGTTTATTGTGAAGCCGCGAAACATAATTTTTCTGTCTTGGAGGCCAACAATATAACGATCATAAATGCTGATGCCGCCCAAGTTGTTGATACCCTTCCGGAGGTCGATGCTTTCTATATCGATCCTGCACGCCGAGGAGAATCTAACAAGCGGGTTTTTGCTTTGCAGGATTGTGAACCTAACCTGCCCGGACTGTTGCCGGCGCTTCTGAAACGTTCCCCGCATGTCATTGCAAAGCTTTCGCCGATGGCAGATATACAAATGACTTTGGAGCTGTTGCCGGGGACGACATCCGTGCATGTCCTTTCGGTTAGGAACGAATGCAAGGAACTGCTTTTTGTGGTGGAACGAGAGGCGGATGGCAGAGAACCGTTAGTCCGGTGCATCAATTTCGGACTGGATGGAATGCAATCTTTCTCTTTTACATTAGAAGAGGAACGTAGCGCCGTATTGGTTCCTGCCGGTCAGGTAGGTACATATTTGTATGAACCGAATGCCTCGGTTTTAAAAGCCGGCGCATTTAAGCAGATTGCCGTCCGGACGGGAGTGAAGAAGTTGCAGGTGAACAGCCATCTATATACAGCGGACCATTTAGTTTCCGACTTTCCCGGTCGCAGATTCCGAGTGGATGAAGTGCTGTCTTTTACCGGAAAACTCTGTAAAGGACTATCAAAGACAATCCCCCAAGCAAATATAACCGTGCGTAATTTTCCTCTCTCCGTAGAAGAACTGCGTAAGCGGACGAAGATCACCGACGGAGGCCACGTCTATCTCTTTGCAACCACCTTGGTGGATGGAGAAAAGGTGCTGGTTAAGTGTTCCAAAGCCTGATCGATCAGGTGAATAACATCAGCACCAATTGTGCTGAAATCACGCGGATAAACATTGAAAGCGGATAGACGGTGGCATAAGAAACGGAGGGTTCGTCGCCATCGACAGTCGTGTTGGCATAGCTCAGTGCCATCGGGTTTGCCATGCTCCCGCAGAGCATACCCACGTTGTGCGCATAATCGAGTTTGAAAAATTGCGAAGCTATGAAACCGACGATCAGCACCGGCACGATCGTCAGCAGAAATCCAAGCCCGATCCAAAGCAATCCTTCTGCCCGAAAAACCGTTTCGAAGAAATGTACACCCGAATCGATCCCCAATCCCGCTAAATAAATAATGATCCCCAGTTGACGAAGCATCAGGTTGGCACTCATTGTCGTGTAGGTTGTCAGGTGGAAACGAGGGCCGAATGCGCCCATCAGGATTCCGACGATGATCGGGCCTCCGGCGATCCCTAATTTGACTGGCGTACTCATCCCTGGTAACGTGATCGGCAATGCTCCTAACAGCATCCCCAGCGATATACCAATGAAGACAGCCAAGAGGTTCGGATTGTTTAACCGCTTGATCTCATCCCCTAAAATCTTTCCGACTGTGTTTACCGAATTCGCTTCTCCCACGATAGTCAACCGGTCACCGATTTGCAGGCGCAGGTCGGGAGAGGCCAGCAGGTCTATACCGGCACGGTTCACACGCGTAATATTGATACCGTAGAGGTTGCGAAGGCGGAGAGAGCCTAATTTCACACCGTTCACCCGGTTGCGTGTCACCGCGATGCGGCGCGAGATCAGTTGGCTGTCAATGGCATTCCAGTCGATATCCGCCTTGTTCCAATCTACATTCTCCTGCTCGCCGAAAAGGACTTTAATATTTTCGACATCCGATTTAACGGAGATGATCAAAAGGTGGTCATGCTCGTGAAGTAAGGTGTCCGAAGTCGGAATGCTTACTTTACCGTTTCTCCATACACGTGAAATAACGAAATGCTTGTCCGTCAGCTTCATTACGTCCTTGATGCTCTTTTCGTAGATAGCCGGATTGCTTACATGAAATTCGGCGACATAGGTAGTCGTGTCGCGTTGTTCCTTTAAGTCTTTCTGTTTCTTGTCGGCAAACAAGGCTCTCAGGATAATAATCGCCAAGATCACGCCCACTACGCCGAGCGGATAAGCGACGGCACACGCCAAAGCCATGTCCGTCACCCCTTTGGTATTGGCCGGATCTATCTGCAACAAAGCCTGTTGGGCGGCTCCCAAAGCAGGCGTGTTGGTAACGGCCCCGCAAAGCAAACCGACCATATTGGAAAGGGAAACTCCTGTTACCCAGTGCAGACTGACTGTCATAATGAGTCCGAGCAGGATAACGCCTAACCCCATCATGTTCATAGCTACCCCTCCCTTCTTCAGCGAAGAGAAGAAACCGGGACCAACCTGCAACCCTAATGCATAGACGAAAAGGATCAAGCCGAAACTTTGAGCAAAATACAGCATATCCTTATTCACGACGATCCCTAAATGCCCGGCAAAGATACCGGCAAAGAATACGAATGTGATACCCAGTGAGATCCCGAATATCTTGATCCGTCCTAAATACAATCCAAGTGCAGAGACCAGTGAAATAATGATGACTGCCTGCACCATCGTAGGCTCTAAAAAGGCCTCTTGTAACCAATTCATAAAGTTCCCCTGTTTATTGACGGCACAAAGATAGGACAATAATTTGATTCGTCATCTATTTCTCTCGTTCCCGCGCTTGACACAGGCTCCCCTTATTGTCTTTGTTCGTTTGTTTCATTACCTTTATCCCCAAAATAAGATCAGATTCATATTTATTAAATCTGGAAAAACATGTCATTGAAAATAATCCATACTGCCGACTGGCATCTTGGGCAAACCTTTTTCGGGTATGACCGTGATGAGGAACATGAGGCATTTCTTTCGTGGTTGATCGATATATTGACGCTACGGCAGACTGATGTCTTGCTGATAGCAGGCGATGTTTTCGATGTTGCCAATCCGTCGGCAGCCGCCCAACGCCGTTTTTTCCGTTTTTTGCGGGAAGCGAACCGGCATAACCCACAATTGCAGATCGTGATTATCGCAGGTAATCATGATTCGGCAGCCCGTCTGGAGGCGCCGATACCCCTGTTGGAAGAACTGAATACGTCAATTGTAGGGGTTGTCCCGCGAACCGACCTGTGCAAGATCGATTTCGATTCGCTTCTGATTCCTTTATATAATAAGGAAGGAAAACGGGAAGCGATCTGTCTGGCTGTTCCCTATCTTCGTCAGGGAGATTATCCCGCTTCGAAAGAAGGGAAAGATACCTATGTGGAGGGCGTTACCCGAATGTATCGCCAGCTCTATGACTATGCCGACAGCCAAAGGCAACCGGGCGAGGCCCTGTTTGCGATGGGACACTTGCATGCGACTGGTGCTGAACTGTCGGAAGATGACCGGAGCGAACGGACCATCATGGGAGGACTTGAATCTATATCGGTAGAAGCCTTTAATGAGGACTTGGCCTATACGGCCCTCGGTCACATCCACAAGGCGCAACGGGTAGGGGGACGCGAGTCTGTACGCTATGCCGGCAGCCCGCTTCCGATGTCTTTCTCCGAACAGCATTATCACCATCAGGTTGTTGCCTTTACCCTCGAAAACGGATGCCTGTCGGATCTCGAAGCAGTGCCCATCCCACTCCGAACCGCCCTGCATCGGATTCCGGCGGAACCGGCGTCGCCTGCCGAAGTCCTTTTGTCGCTTTCCAACCTACCGTTGGCGGAAGAGGGAGCCGATCGCAGCCTATGGCCTTATCTGGAGGTGCAGGTACTGCTGACGGAGCCAGATCCGGGGTTTCGGCATCGGGTGGAGGAGGCACTTGCGGATAAGGCTGTACGCCTGACTTCCATCATCCCTTCTTATCCGAAAAAGGAGGGAGAGGAAGATTCTCGTCCTTTCTCTTATACGGATTTACAAAAGATCGCTCCGCTGGATATGCTTCGCCATACCTTTACGAACCGTTTCGGGGGAGATTTGCCGGAAGAGTTGGAAAAGATGTTTAACGATGTAATGCGGGAGGTTTCCCTATGAAGATATTAGCGATACGAGGTCGTAACCTGGCCTCGTTGGAAGGTGATTTTGAAATAGATTTTACGGTGGAGCCATTACTTTCAGCCGGGATATTTGCTATTTCCGGGCCTACGGGAGCAGGTAAGTCCACCCTTTTGGATACGATGTGCTTAGCTCTGTTCGCCCGTACGCCTCGTACCGACCAGGCGAAAGAAAATAATGTCAAGCTTCAGGATGTCAGTAATGAACAATTGTCGCAGAGCGATCCTCGTTTCTTGCTGCGGCGGGGAACATCCTCCGGTTTTGCAGAAGTGGATTTCATGGCCTTGAACGGACACCGCTATCGGACACGCTGGTCGGTGGCGCGGGCACGCGACAAGGAAAACGGACGGTTGCAGAATCCGCGTTTGGCTCTGTATAACCTCGACAAGGAGGAGGAAGAGCAAGGGACGCGTTCCGATTTGCAAGCCCGTATTATCGATTTGATTGGCTTGACTTTCGAACAGTTTACGCGTTCCGTATTGCTGGCGCAGAACGATTTTTCCACTTTCCTGAAAGCCGAGCAGGGAGAAAAAGCTTCCTTGTTGGAGAAGTTGACCGGAACCGAACTCTATTCCGCCATTTCTCGCCAGATATTTGAAAGGAATGCGCGGGCGAAAGAAGCCTTCGACTTGATCCAAACGCGAATACAGGGTATCGAGCTATTGACGGATGAGGAAGAAAACGACTTGCGCACTCGCCTTGCCGGAACGGAAAAGGAGCTGCAGCGAGTCGAGAAAGCGAAAGCGGAGCAACAGGCCCTTCAAGAGGCCGTCCGTTCTATCGAACAGCAGATAACCATCCGCCAAAGACAACAAAAAGAGGCGGCCGATAAGTTGGTGCACGCAACGGAATTGTTGACGGTCGCTCGCCATGAATACGAAAAGGGAGTGGAGGAACAGCAACAGTCTGAGGCTCGTTTCAAATCCCTTCAACAGGAGATCTTGCAGGCGCGTAAACTGGATATCCAGTTGGATACAGCCATCCGTGACCTGTCACATTCGGAGCAGCAGTTGAAAAATGTAATGCTTCGGAAAGAAGAGGCCGAAAAGAAATATCAAGCTGCCGTCCTCCGCCGGAGACAGGGAGCGGAGGAGATTGCCCGTCTGACCGCTTGGCGCGAGCGTTATAAAAAGAAGGAACGTATTGCGGAGCAACTTTCAGCTTTGTTGTTGCACTTGGATGCAGCATCGGCCACCCGTTCAGGGATGGAGGCGGCTGTCCGTTCGATCGAAACGCTCCGGCAGGAGATGGCGGCGTTGAATAAACAACTTTCCGACCTGCAACAGACCAGTGCAAACAAACAGCAGGCGTTGAAGCGGGCTGAAGCGGATTACCGGAATCTGGAAGAGGAACTGAAAGCTGTCGATGCACCGGCTTTGGACAAACAGATCGAGAAACTTCGCCAGGAACGGGAACAATTGCTTATCGAACAGGCACGCTTGGAGGCTTCCGGTAACATAAAGGATTTACGCGGCAGGTTGCAGGATGGACAACCTTGTCCGGTTTGCGGGAGCACGCATCATCCTTTTGCAAATCAGGTTCCTGTCGCTCCTGTTTCTGCTCTAACCCTTCAATTGCAGGATTTATCGAATAAAAAAGAAACCTACGTCGCTCATACCCGCCATCTTACCCGTTTGCAACAGCAGTTGCTCCAACTCCATAAAGAACTTGCAGATAGCGAGGCCGCCTGTAAGGAAATGGCTGGTAAGCAACAACTCGCTGCCAGTCGGCAAGAGAGGGAAGAAGCTATTGTAAAAGAGCAATCCACCCTGTTGACCCAGTCCCTTTCGGCTGCCGACCTGCTGTTCGGCAATAGTGAGTGGCAGAAAGCCTGGTTGCAGAATCCGGAAACTTTCCGTAAAACATTGACAGACTTCGCCCGTCAGTGGCATGAGAATATCGAGAAACTCCATCAACTGGAACGGCAGGAAAGCGCCCAAAAAGCCGAATGCGAATCTCTCGCCTCCTTCCTTCCTTCTCTCGAAAAGCAAGCCGAAGAATCCGGACAGCTCCACGAAAAGAACCGTGCCGCTTTTTCCTCTTTGCAGGCAGAACGAAAGAAACTTTTGAATGGCCGATCTGCAGATAGCGTAGAACAGGAGTACATCCGACGAATGGAAGAACTGAAAGAGCGTTTGAAAAAACTGTCGGCCACCCAGACTGAGCAATCCGGCATCGCCGACCAGATACGCGGCATTGCCGACCAGATTGCAAAAGACCTGACCGAGGCCTCTGCCGACCTACTCCGGAGAAAGGCGGCTTTAGACAAATGGACAGCTGATTATTTGGATTCTTCGGGTGGAGAGCCACTCGAAGTTATCTTGTCCCGGTACACACAGGAAAAGACGGAACTTGCTTTCCGGCTTCGTACTCAGACGGAGAACAAGGCGAAAGTTTCCGGTCTGCAGGAAGAATTGAATGTCCGGCGTACGGAAAGCGAACGTTGGGCGAAGCTGAACGAACTGGCCGGTTCTGCCGACGGCGCCAAGTTCCGTCGTATAGCGCAAGGATATACGCTCGATATACTGTTGAACTATGCCAATGTGCAACTGCGTGAATTGACAAGGCGCTATCGGCTGGAACGGGTTCCCGAAACGCTTGCCTTGCAGGTGATCGACCGGGATATGTGCGATGAGGTGCGTACCGTCCATAGCCTTTCAGGGGGCGAATCGTTCCTTGTTTCGTTGGCACTGGCGCTAGGCCTGTCTTCCCTCTCATCCAACCGGATGCGGGTTGAAAGCCTTTTCATTGACGAAGGTTTCGGTTCTTTGGATGCCGAGACGCTTCGTGTGGCGATGGATGCTTTGGAAAGTTTGCGGACGCAGGGACGCAAGATCGGCGTCATCTCGCATGTGCAGGAAATGACAGAGCGCATCCCTGTCCGCGTACAAGTAAGTCGGGTAGGCAATGGAAAAAGCGTTGTAAGAATTGAGAATTGACAATTAAATGTGTCGAAAGCTAATTGTCAATTCTCAATTGTTAATTGGCTTTAGAATCGTGGTCAAGAACCACAATTCTAAAGCCGACGTTCATCGGCCGCTGCCAAGGCAGGTAGGCTTTACGGACGGTCGATGTGGAGTATTTAGGACGTTCACGCCAGGAGCCGCCTCGTACAACTTTCTTCTCAGCAGTCTTTTTGTTTGCCTTTTCTTTTAAAGGATAAGGAATGTAATCGGAGGCTGTCCATTCCGCCACATTCCCGTTCATGTCGTACAATCCCCAGGGATTGGGCTGGTAAGAGGCAACAGGGCAACTGATCAGTTGGTGGTCGTTTACGTTCAGGATTTTCGGTAGGAAATCCCAGAACTTGCGCATGGGATCGTTTGCCCGCATCGGTTTCGGATCTACGCCTGTTACCGCCAGATCGACAGTCGTACTGTCTGCCAAGTTTTCGAAAGCACCGAAGTCGCTCTCCGTCGATCCGAACCAGAAATCATCTGCGCTTCCCGAGCGTGCTGCCCATTCCCATTGTGTTTCGGTAGGCAGAGAAACTGTATTGCCTGATATTTCGCTGATCTTTTGGCAGAAAGCATTCGCTTCGTCCCAGCTGACGCGCACGACAGGCTGTTTTGGCCGGTTGGCTGCATAGCCGGGGGTCGTATGATCTTTCCAAGTCTGTCCGATGTACCGGCTGTCGTGTTCCGGGAAAAGTGCGCGGAACTGCTCGTTCGTGATTTCGGTCATGCTCATCCAGAAGCCTTCCTTCACGTTTGCCTTGAATGCTGGCGAAGCGGAGGGAGTTCGGTTGTTACCCATCACAAAGCTGCCGGCGGGAATCCATACCAGGTCGATATGTACATCCGGAGTGATGGTGAGGCGGCGGGTCGTTTCGTCTTTGGCAGCTTGCCGGGCAGTCGCCGTCTGCGTGTCGAACGGGAATCCCTTTACCTTGACCGGGCGGACCGGTTTGGTCGGCTTCTTTATTTCGACTGTTTCGCCGGTCGTTGCTCCGGTAATGCCGTCTGCCTTTTTGTTTTCTTTCAGCCAGTCGGCGTAGTCGGCAATCTCTTTTTGCCAGTCAACCTGTACACCGCTGTATTTCTCGGCCAGCTCCATACGGCGTTCCACCTGACCTTTGGGAGATTGAGGCTTCAGGTCTATTTGGGTGAAAGCCCCATAATAAGGCGCGTTGAGATCGATCCAGGCATAGAGCGTCCGCATGTCCTCTTCCGGAACCTCTACGCCGTGGTGTCCGGCTTGCAGGATGCGGATCAGTTCGCTGTTGCTCGCGTGAAACTCGGCCGGCTTGAGGACATAGATGTCTGATTCCGGTCCCTGGCGGTACACGTATGGGTGCAGGTTCAGATAGCTTTGGTCGTACTGCTTGTTGATTTTCGTCAAGATACCTCTCTTATATGTGACCATCTGATCCTTGCGGAAGTCCGGTTCGGCATTTTTCCCGTTGTGGCAAGAGACGCAGTTACGATCCAGTACCGGTTGCACTTCCAGACGGAACGTGAACGGGCGGACACCTCCTTCCGGTGTTTCCAGCCGGCGTGCCTGCTTGGCCGAAGCAATCGTGCGTTTGGGAATGGGTATGCTGTTCTGATCTTCATGGCAACCGACGCAGGAGACGATCTCGCCCGGCATCCCAGTCAGCCAGCTGCGCATCCATTGGATGGCTGCCCCGTCTTTATCCAATGGCTGAATGGAAATCGGCGTGTTGGCGGGAATGGTGAATAGCGCAGAACCGTCTTCCTCGACCGGGACTGTTCCGAGTATACGTTTGATATCCCATCCACTCTGTATTCCCTGTGCATCGTGATCGGAAGGAGCTAAGATATAGGCATACTCATAAGCGAAGATACGGAGTGCCTTGATCGTGCCCCGGGGAACGCCCTGCGTACCTTCTCCTTCGTAGATATCCTGGATAAAGACCGTAGCCTCTTTGCTGTCCGGCTTGATCTTCGAAGGGATGACAGGAGGTGTTTCGCGTTTTACCAGCGGGATGGGAGCGGTCAGACCTTCTCCTTCCTGCTCGGCAATGAGTGTCAGGTTATCGAAAACGTCGACCAGGTAAATTCCCCAAAGTGCCTCCTTCGCCGGTTTGCAGGCGACCAGGAAATACTTTTCGCTAAGCGGGAACGGCTTCATGAACTGAGGCCAGACGCCTTCCACCAATTCGTCCTTGATGATCGGGACGATCGGGCGGTCTTTGAACGGCAGTTCCTGTATCATCCCCTTTTCCTCTTTCCGGCTTTTGGCAGGGTCGAAGATGACGAGCCGCCCTGAACGTGCCGTCCCGTGATGGCCGGAGATGATGCCGATGAAGCGGCTGCTGTGCTTGGAGAGCGGTTTCATGTCGAACGTACTGTTCGGGAAATAGGAGCCGCTGCCGTAGAGCGCTTTGTTTTCTGTCCCGTCGGGGTTCATGTGCATCACGATACGGGAGAAATAGTGTGTCAGGTCCGTATATTCCCAACGGGTGTACATGATGCGTCCGTTTGGGATCACGATAGGCGACCAGTTCCCGTCCTGGTCGAAGGTGAGGCGGCGCAAGGCACGCGTCTCGGGGTCAAAGGAGACAAGGTTGGCTACCACATCGTCGCCATGCACGCAAGGAACGCCGTTGTAACCGATGTTGGTCGTCGCCACCACTTTCCCGTCCGGCAGGTAATTGGCGTCGCAGAATTCCAGATCCGGCTCATCAACGGTGATCTTTTGGTGAAGGTTGCTTCCGTCGATGTTCATTTCGTATATCTGCCACTTCCGGTTCTTGTCGAGCGAGGAGAAGAGGAGGCGGTCGGCATCCCAGTGGAGCTGTATGTCCGAAACGGGAACATCGGCTTCGGGCTTGTATATCCGGCTGCTTTCGATTTGTCCGCGCAAGCCCGTGAGCAGGTCGATCTCGGCATCGTAGCCTTTACGCGAGTTGGAAAATAGCGAGTTGTAGTTGGCTGTCGAAGTTCCCATCGACGGGCCCATCGCCTTACGGGCCTTGTTTCCCAAACGGTAACGGGCCACTATGATCTTGTCCATGTCCAGCAGCGGGTTGGCCAGGATGATCTCACGCTTCAAGGCAAGTATTTCTTGAGCTTGGCCAATTACTTCGTCGACCGTGTTGCTGGAAACCTTATCGGAGAAGGCCTGCCGCACGCCGGGCAGAAGTGTTTCCAGACGGGATAGTTTTTCGTAAAGCGCGGGAGCTTTTCCTCCCAATGCTGTTTTTGTGTCGTCCAGATAGGCACGTATGGCAGTAGGATTTACCCATCGGATTTGCACTTCCAGATCGCTTAGCTGAATTTGGCGTATTGAATCTTGTCCGTTCGTTGCGGAAATACCGGATACGGAAAGAGAGAGGAACGTGAAGAGTAAACAAACTTTATGCTTCATATCATTATTATTTTTTCAAAATCTCTATCACTCTATCACACTTCGTATATAAACTATTCATATACAACTGTTTGTTGTGTGATATATGTCACTTTTATCTATCACTCTACTATCACTCCATCTTTTTCCAATACGGCAGAAAAAGATACAAAGCATATCGCTTGTTTTCAACAAGATAGTGAGATTTGATGCTGAACACCCGGATGTTTGTTATCTGTACATCCGGGTGTTTGCCCTCCCGACATCCGGATGTTAAAGGCGGGTTTACCCGGGTGTTCAAGAGCTTTTGCAGGTACTTTTATGAAAAAAAGAGCCTTGTTGTGACTTATTTGTCTGCTAATTTGTAAATTTCCGATGCAGCCATCAGGAATGCACCTGTACCATAGAGCTCGGTCATGTCGCGTGTCACCTTTTTAGGATCGGCACCTACCGGCTGAACCCACCCTAATTTCCCGTTCGTTTCAACTGCGCGGGTCAGTGCTTCCCATCCTTTTTTTACGACTGGTAGGTATTTGTCTGCCGGCAGATACCCCTGGTTGATTCCGTATGCCAAGCCGTAAACGATAAATCCGGTCGCGCTTGTTTCGGGTGAAGGATAGCTGTCCGGGTCCAGCAGGCTGGCATGCCAATAACCGTCTTTTCCTTGCAGTCCGGCGAGGCGCTCGGACATCTCTTTATAAAGTTCGAGATAGAAAGGACGGAATTCGGTATCTTCCGCCGGCAGCGTCTTCAGGATTTCCGCCAGCCCGCCGATTACCCAACCGTTGCCACGTCCCCAGAAAATCTTCTTGCCGTTGGCTTCTTTCTGTCCGATGTATCGGCTGTCGCGATAGAAAAGGTCTTCGTCTTTATCATACAGGTGATTGTAGGTAGCACGGAATTCACTGTCGGCGAAGTGCATGTATTTACGGTTGCCGGTCAGCGTGTAGAGCCGCGTGTAGACTCCGGGCGCCATGAAAAGGGCGTCGCACCACGTCCAGCGTTCGATCGTGCTGCCTTTGCTGTAATCGAGATCCATGCTTCCGTTGGAAGGATTGTTCAAAACCCAGTCGGCGCGGGCGATAGTCGGTTTCAGCATATTCTCGTTCTTTTCCTTATTATAGAAATCGATGTAGGTTTGTGCGATGCAAACGTCATCGGCATGATACATCCGGTTGGCAACTTGCCAGCTCTGTCGGTTGAAGATTTTCCGGAGCCAGTCATAATATGTATTGTCTCCACTTAGTTCCGCCCAGTCGAACATCCCCATATAAAGTGCTCCGGCGATCCATCCGCGCGGTTCGCTCTTGGCATATTTGTTTTCGGGATAATCCTTGATCTGCCAGTCCGCCACCCGCCGGGCAACTTCCATGATGCTTTGCCGGTCCCAGCCCGTTTCCGTCGCACTGACAGCGGCTGTATTTGTCGTTTCGGCCTGTGCCGGCAGATTGTTCACTAAACAGGTACAAGCGCAAAGTGAGAGGCCTGTACAGATGTACTTGATTGTAGTTTTCATGATATTCGTTCTGTTTCTTTTAATTCTGCATCAAAAATAGGAAAGATAAGGCTCAGGATATAATAATATCATCTCAAAATGAGTAAAAAATGTACCAAATTTTATGATTATTAAAAAGAAAGGGGATGTCCCTTTGGCTGGAACTTCCCCTTTCATCCTATAAGTGTGTTTTTACTTTATAGCTATTAAATGCTTAGTATCCCGGATTCTGTGGAAATTCGGCTCCTGTGTTAGAGTCGATGATGGTCTGCGGGATCGGCCACAAGGTGTGATGTTCATCCATAGTGTTGCTGTGCGGGTTGTATTTCTTTACGCGTTCAACCAGCTTGCCTGTACGAACCAACGTAAATCGGCGTAACTCTTCACCAACCAATTCACGGATACGTTCGTCCAGTAGGAAGTCAATTGTGGCATCTTTAGCTGTAATTTCCGGTGCATTGGCTCGTTTGCGTATTACATTGATCGCGTCTGCGGCTCCTTGTGCATTGTTTTGCATCAAGCGTGCTTCAGCCAATAGCAGATATGTTTCGGCAAGACGGAACTTCATACGGTCTTTATTGTTACCGCCATAGCTCAAATCCTCTGCTTTTCCGTAGAAGAATTTCGTGACAGCCGGGTATATGGTGAATTTTGTCCATGTCTCTTCTGTGATTTCGGCTTTCTTTCCATATTTATCAGAAGAAGCATCGTTGTAATACCAGTTTCTCTTGATGTTATATTCCGAGTTACGAATATCGCTTGAAGCGAAGAAGTCGTTGCTGTCGATCCACCATTTGAATGGGACGATCTGTGCCAAACCACGTCCGCCTAAAGAGTCTGCCAACACAAAGCCGTCTTCGTTGTAGTATTTGGGAACCCAAGCACGTTTTGTCCAGTCTTCGTTTGCTCCGCCGCCTCCGGTCGTGTTGTATTCGAGTTGCATAACCCAGATGCTTTCCATATTACCGGAAGTACGGTTCTGGTTATATTCTTTGAACATATCGGAGAACGGATCTCCGGCTTTGTCTTTCTCCGCACCGAAGCGTGAAGTCATCAGATGGAAGTAACCGCAATCGATTACAGCTTTTGCTGCTGCTTCCGCTTCTGCATACTTGCCTGCCATGAGGTATACTTCCGAAAGCATATGCTGGGCAGCCCATTTTGTTAACTGTCCAACTTCGACCTTATCGGGATCTTCCGGAAGATTTGCGATTGCAAACTGCAAGTCTTCGATCATCTTGCCTAAAACTTCCGCTTTCGGTGTGCGGGTAAAGTCTATCCGGAAGTCTTTTTCAATTTTATCAACATATGGAACATCTCCGTACAAATATACCAGATACCGATAAGCATAAGCGCGGAAGAAGCGAGCGATAGCCTGATAGTAGGCTTTATCGGTCGGTTTGTCCCAATTTACATTACCTTCCGAATATTCGAGGATTTCATTGGCAGAGGCGATCAAACCGTATCCCCAGTTCCAATAGGAAGTGACAAATGTTGTGGATGGTGTATAAGACAAGTTTTCGAAAGGAACCAATGAACCGTCTCCATGCCCTGTGTAGACAATGTCTGTTGCTACCTGAAATGATTCGTACGGACAAGCTTGTCCCTGGCTTGTTGTTGCTCCTCCCCATGTGTTAAATTCGGAACGGGCCCAACCGTACAACCCGTTTACTCCGACTTCAAAACCATAGCTGCTTGTGTATGTATTGTCTGGAGATAGCGAGCTTTTTAGCTCTTCATCCAGAAAACCTGAACAACCGGTTGATGTCACCAATAAAAATGCAGCAGCGGCAGTTGCTAATATATTTTTCATATCCAAATTCAATTATATTATAATGTTAGAAAGTAAGATTTAATCCAAACATGTAAGAACGGGCTGTCGGGTAGGTAACGAGAACATTTCTGTTAGCATCGCTATCTTCTAAGTTCAGCCAGTTGTCGATGTTACTGAAAGTATAGAGGTTGTTGACACTTGCATTGATACTCAGCGAGCTGATTCCAATTGCACTTAATGTTGTCTTCGGGAACGTGTATCCGATCGTGATGTTCTTGATATTGACGTAATTCATTTTTTTGTAGAATGAATGTTTATCGTAAGGAACATAAGCAGGAGATGTCATTTCGTTTGTCGGATTTTCCGGTGTCCAGTAGTCCATACCGCTTATGTAGTTGTATGTCGGCATCCAGCGGTCGAAGTTGTAGTCATGTAATTCTTTTGTCTGTCCGAACACTCCGTTCAGCAAGAAAGAGAAGTAGATGTTTTTGTAATCGAAGCGGTTACCCATTGACAGCCGGAAGCTGGGCAGTTTGGAACCGATGATTTTCTTGTCATCGGCTGTGATAGAGCCGTTTCCGTCTTTGTCTTCCAGTTTAGCAGAACCGGGGACAGCGCCTTTTTGGTATTCTTTTCCTTCTTCATTCAGGAACTTGCCGCTTTCGGCATCCCAGCTGATCGTATGTCCGTTTTCAACATATGTTTCGTTTTCCTGCCATGTCCCAACGACATTGTAATCGTAGAATACGCGCAGCGGTTCTCCGATGAACCATTTGTTTGTGATATCGTCTTTGCCATCACCGCGCAGTTCAATAATTTTGTCGCGGTTCAGCGAGAAATTGACGTTTGTGGTCCAACGGAAATCATTGTTTTGGAAGTTGACGGAGTTCAATGCGATTTCAACACCCTTGTTACGGGTTTTACCTACGTTGTCCATAATGGATTTGTAACCGTTCATGTAAGGAACTGTACGGCTCATCAACAAGTCGCTTGTGTTGACCACATACATGTCAATGTTACCGGAAAGACGTCCGTTGAAGAAACTGAAGTCGATACCTGCATTGATCGTGCGTGAGGTTTCCCATCTCAGGTTTGGGTTCCCAACACCGTTTGTAGGCAGGTAAGCTCCGTTTACAACCGTTCCGTTGTCGCCCCAAATGTAGTTGGTCAGTGTCAAACGGTCAAGCGTCTGATAAGGATTGATGGCCTGGTTACCGTTTGAACCCCATGAAAGACGGATTTTCAGCATGTCCAAATAATTTGTCTGGCTTTCCATAAACTCTTCGGAAGAGATATTCCATGCTGCGGCAACGGAAGGGAAGAATGCATATTTGTTGTTCTTTCCAAATGCGGAGTAACCATCGGAACGTCCTGTCAGTGTCAACAAATACTTGTTGGCGTATGAATAGTTCAAACGTAACATATAAGACAGCATTGCCGTTTCTGTCAGTTTGGATGTGATTTCTTTATTTTTCTCGGCACCAGCCATATTGTGGTATTCGGAATCGTCGTTTACAAAACTTTCACCTGATTCTTTTGCTTCCTTTTTGGTTGTTTCCTGCATACTGAACAAGGCGGTGGCATCAATTTTATGCAAACCGAATGTCTTATTATATTTCAAGAGATTTTCCCATGTGTAATCATAATAGTGGATATTCTCTATAGAAGCGGAACCATTCACCTTTTTACCCGAAAGAGTATTTCTTCCGTAATAAGATCCTACAAAATTATTGCGGTAGTTGTAACCGAAGTTTGTACGGAATGACAGACCGTCAATCGGGAATTGAATTTCTGCAAAAGTTGAAATGAATACATTACGATTTGTTTTGTCGTTCGTCGCATCAATATTGGCCATTGGATTGTAGAACAAAGTTTGGTCCATTGGATAGTCGACGTAACGATCATTTTCATCTTTATAAATGCCATAAGGACTCATTTTCAACCCAGCCTCCAAATAAGGTTGCTCTCCGCCGAATTCTTTTTGGATCGCTTGCGTTCCCATTCCGACAGTTAACCATTTATTTAAAACCTGTGTAATGTTCAATGCGATGTTAGTACGTTTTAAACCTGTGTTTTCCATAACGCCATCTTCTCTTAAGTGAGAGATTGATGCCATATAGGTTGTAGCTTCCGTCCCTCCGGAAATGCTGATCTGATGACTGGTGGTTAAAGCATTACGGAACATGATGTCTTGCCAGTCCAACTCAGAACCGTTCTGATAGTTCGCACGTTCACTCGGATTCAAAAGTACAAGCGGATCGAGTTGATCTCCAGAATAACCGTATTTCATGCGGTTGTAGTCTTGTGTGTATTTTACATATTCGGCTCCTTTCATCATATCGATACGATGTTGTGCTTGTTGCATGCCGACTTGTCCTTTATATGAGACTGTTGGTGCTCCTTTTTTACCTTTTTTGGTCTGAATCAGGATTACGCCGTTTGCACCGCGTGAACCGTAAATGGCAGCTGAAGATGCATCTTTCAATACAGACATATTCTCGATGATATCCGGATCAATGTCACCTAAAGATCCGCTGTAAGGGATACCGTCCATGACGATCAGCGGAGAATTGTCCGCACTCAACGAATTTTCACCGCGGACACGCAAAGACTGGTCTTCACCAGGTTTGGCGTTGCTGGTTGTCACGTTCATACCAGGGATTTGTCCGGCCAATTTATCCATCAAATTGTTTGTCGTAACCATCTGGAGTTTTTCTTCGCCAACAGCCACGATACCGCCCGTCAAGTCTGATTTGCGTTGCGAACCGTAACCGATAACGACAACGTCGTCCAAACCGATCGCATTGTCTTTTAGAACAATGTTCAATGTTTTTGCTCCTGTAATCTTGATTTCTTGCGTTTCACAACCGATGTAAGAGATAGCGATTGTCGAGTTCTGGGGAACGTCAAGGGAGAAATTACCATCTATATCGGTAACAGTACCGATCGTCGTACCCTTTACAACAATGTTAGCCCCGATAATCGGAAATTTGTCAGCTTCCGCGATAACTGTACCGGAAACTTTGACGTCCTGCGCATATACCTGTACGGATATAAACGCCATAAAGAGTAATAATAAGGAAAGAAATCGATTCTTCCCGTTTGCCTTTTCATTGGGAGGCAAATTCCCTCGTAGTTGTCTGTTCATGCCTTTCATAATTTATTAGCACATTAAACAATTAATAATTAACTTGTCGATTCTATTTGTTTTTTATGTCAAAAGAATGAAAGATGCAAGCCAAGCACGTGTATTTTTATTCCAAAAGGGGATAAAAATATACCAACGTGCTAAAAAACATTTATTTTGATGAATTTTGATAGATGCATTCTTAGTCTTGAGATTTTGTTTCCTGATATTCTGTCGGTGACATTCCATAGACAGCCTTGAAGCTGCGGGCGAAATACGAACGGCTACTAAAACCGATGTGCTGGGCTATTTCGGAAATATTCATGTCCGATTCCTTTAAAAGTTTTGCACCTGCCTCCAGACGGATATTTTTAATCAACTCGATGGGAGAAAGTCCGGTTACGGTCTTTACTTTCCTGTAAAAGTTAGTCCGGCTCATTCCCAATGCCTCATAAATGACTGATACATCAAGTTCGGGATTCGATATATTGGCTTTTACAATCTCAATATACCGAGTGAGGAAATCATCGTGCTCTTTTGGCTCTTCTACTCCAAACTGTTTGAGGGAAAATGTTTCCCCATACATCGTCTTCATTTTCTCGCGTAGGGAAAGGAGGTTCCGGATACGGGCTTTGAGTAAAGATATCTGGAATGGCTTGACGATATAGTCGTCTGCGCCGGCATCTAGGCCTTCCTCGATCTGTGATATCATTGACTTGGCGGTAAGCAAGATAACCGGTATATGGCAGTAGTTCTGGTTTTCCTTGATACGTTTACAAAGTTCGAGCCCGTTCATTTCTGGCATCATGATGTCGCTGATGACAATATGGGGATATGACTCCTCAATCATCGCCAATGCCTCTTTGCCATTGAAAGCCTTAACCACGATATAATCGAGGCTGAGCTGTTGTTCCAGATATTGAAGCACTTCCTGATTGTCATCGGCCAGCAAAACCGTCTGCTTATTTTTGTTCTGGGTCTCTTCGACCAGCAAATCGAACTTTTTACTGATTTCGGCGGACTTGGATAGGACGGGAGATTCGTTCTTCCCTTCTTCCTGTTTTTCGGTGTCGGGAAGAAGGAACATAAAGCGGGTGCCTTCCGTTTCTGAACTTTCGGTCCAGATGCAACCGTTATGCTGCAAAATGATGGAGCGTGTCAAGCTGAGCCCGATACCTGTACCGGAAATCTGCCGGTGTATATCTTCTTGTGAACGATAGAAAGGTTCGAAAATCTTTTCTGCTTCCTGTTCGCTGAAACCTTTTCCGGTGTCTATCACCTCGATAAACAGGTATCCAGCTTCTATCAGGATGGAGCTGTATTGAGCCGGGAAATGGGGGAGCAGTTCACATTCCGCCTGTGTGACCGTGTTGACACGGATGGTCACCTGTCCTTCCGAAGGTGTAAATTTGAAGGCATTGGAGAGCAGGTTGAAGAATACCTTTTCGATCTCCGCTTCGTCAAAACAAACCTTATATGTTTCCGGTAGCTCGTTGTCCAACACGAAACGGATCTCCCGGTTGTCAGCCACGCTCTCGAAAGAGTGATACATCTCGCGGATAAAGGAGGAAAAATTAAAACTGGTCTTTTGTAGGACTGTTTTGCCCGCTTCGTATTTTTGTATATCCATCAGATTATTGACTAAAAGCAACATCCGTCCGGTATTCTTTTTGATCAACTGAAGTGTCTCCTTTATTTCAGGCGAGAAAGATACGTACTGCATCAGGTCGTTTAGCGGGTTAATGATGAGCGTCAGGGGAGTACGCAGTTCATGTGAGAAATTGGTGAACATACGCATCCGTTCCTCATGCAATTCGTTGACCTTATCCTGCTCCATCTGTTTGTAGCGAAGTTCCCGTTCCCGTTCGTGTTTATCGTGCTGATGACGAATGATTCTCACGATGACGAATGTGATTATACAAAAGTATAAGAGGTAAGCCCACCAAGTCTTGTAGAAAGGCGGATCGATTGTGATGCGTAGTGTTGCTTCTTCGGGATTCCATATGTTGTCGTTGTTTGAGGCTTTGATCCGGAATGTATAGGTGCCGGGAGCCAAGTTGCTGTAATAAGCCTCCCGTCGGTTTCCGACCATGTGCCATGCCGGATCGGCTCCTTCCAGCTTGTAGGCATACTGGTTCCGTTCGGAATGGATAAAGTTTAACGCCGTGTATCTGAACGTGATGTTATTCTGATCGGAAGTGAGCGTAATCTCCCCGTCCTCAATGTTTCCAGTCACGTCGTCTTTATTATTTACAATCAGGGAAGTGATATCTACTGGCGGAATGTTGGGATTCACCATGATCTTGTCCGGATTGAAGAAAAGGACCCCTTTGTCTCCGGGGAAATAGATGCTGCCGTCGGCAGAAATGCTGTTGCCTGAAAATCGTGTAAACTCCATTGCCGGGGTATCAGCTATTTTCATTTCACTGAAAGTATCGGTTGTGCGATTCAGTTTATATATGGATTTTCCTGTCGTTACCCAGATATTTTGGTGTTGGTCGATTGTAAGTGAGTTAATATAGCTGTCGGACAGCCCGTCCTTTTTCTGATAGTGTTTGGCCAATTTCAGGTTCCAGTTCAGGCGGTATAAGCCGTTTTTATTGGTCGCAATCCAGACGTAGCCTTCGTTGTCCTGCGTAATGGCCGTGATATTTCCCAACTTTTCGAATTTGGGATCCGGTTGCAGTTCGGTGGAAAGGTTGCGGACGGTTTTTTTCTTCATGTCGTACAGGTAAAGGCTGTCAGACAATGTACCGAACAAAAACAGATTTGGTTCAAGTTCATGGATAACAGTAACCCATTTGAAAGAGCGGGAAATGCCGTTGGCCATGAACCGGTTGGTTTGCTTTCCTTTGTCGACCATCACTAAGTTCTGGCTGCTGTTTGTCGGTATCCAGAGCCGTTTGCTTTTATCGATGTATAGGGAGAAAATGTCGTTGTGCTGGAAGTCGTATAGCTTTTTATACTGTTTATCCCGAATGGAAAACAAATAGACTGACCCGAAATGGGTAGAGCACAAGATCGAGTCTCCTTGTATCAGGATCGATTTGATGATATTAATCTCATAATTCCCTTCGTGAAGAGGTTTGATGGGATAAAGCTGTTGTCGCCCGTTTTCCGGGTTATAGTAAAACAATCCTGCACCTTCTGTTGCAAACCACATGTTCCCGTCTTTGTCTTGTTGACCTTTGCCGATGATGCCGGCATATTCGTTTGGCGTGATATAGGAAACCGGCCTGTAAAAGGGACTATGATAATTGACTCCTGCTGAATAGGTCCCGATCCAGAGTGTCTGATCTTTGTCGATCAGCATGCTGTGGATGGAGTAGTGGCTCAGGCCTCCTTTCCCGGCGATATTGATATTGGCAGGAGTGATGGTGAGTTCTTTTTTATTCAGTATGTTTAATCCCCGGAATGTTCCGACCAGAATGGAACTGTCGCCGTAGGAAACGAATGTGCGTATCGAGTTGTTATTGAGGTTGGTGTTATCCTTGTGCAACCATGTAAAGGTCTGTTTGTTTTTGTTGAAGAGGCAAATTCCGGTTTCGTCTAGTCCCAGCCATATATCCCCGTTGTTGTCTGGTAATATGGTTGCAATGATACCGTCGATGGGTACGTGTTTTTTTAGTTTCCAGTTTTCGGAATAAATGTACAAGCCGTTGCTCTCCGTTCCGATATAAATGTCCTTGTCCGGAGTCTGTGCTACGGAATAGGTCGGTGAAGGGATTGCTATGTCGGGGAAGACCGTTTCGACCGTCTGGTTCATACTGCATTTGAATACGGATCGGTTGCAGAAAGCATAGACATTCCCGTCCGAATGTTTTAATAGGCGGTTGATGATATTGGTGGTGCATTCCTTGTTGATGCTTTTGGGGTAAAAACGGGTTATCTTTTTGGTTTTATAATCGATACAGTTGATCCCGTTCGAAGTTGCGATCCAAATATTCTTCCGGTTGTCCTCGGCAAATCCCCGAATGTAGTTGTCTGTTAATGTTGCATTATTGTTGACTTCGTTTTGATAGACAACGAATTCGTAGCCATCGTAGCGGTTCGCGCCGTTGCGCGTCCCGAACCAGATGTAACCGTCCGAATCCTGGAAAATATCAAGAACGGAAACTTGCGACAGGCCATCTTCTACTCCCAGGTGGGAGAAGAAGAAATTTATGCTATATACAGGAGGTGCATATAGCATAACCATAATATATATAGTGAATGCGGTATAGAATCTTTTTATCATCCGTAGTTTCATGGTTTATGAGTAAAGACGCATGACTGTATATCTTTTATACCGCAAAGATAGTGATTTGGAGACGATCTTGAACAGGATTGAGATGATTTTACACGGTTAAACAAGTTGATAAACCTATTTTTGTAACTCAATCAATTAAAACATCATGAATAAACGAGTATTGAGTTTAACCTTGTTGCTGGTCTGTTTCAGTTTGGTGATGCAGGCCGAAGGCCGGATTGTCGAGCCGTTTAATTTCGGTTGGGTATTTAAGAAAGCGCCGGCAGGTAAGGAACTGGCCGTTAATGCGCCGAAATGGGAGAGTGGATGGACCGAGGTCGAGATTCCTCACACGTGGAATGCAAAAGATATGCAGACGCAGTATGACCAATTCTACGAAGGACCTGCCTACTACAAAAAGCACTATTTCTTTCCTGCTGAACTGAAGGACAAACGCGTCTTCCTGCGTTTCGAAGGTGTGGGAGCTGTTGCGGAGGTGTATGTGAACGGTTCTCTTGTGACAACTCATAAAGGAGCCTACTCTGCTTTTTCATGCGAGATCGGTACGGCGCTGAAACCGGGGGCGGATAACGAGATCATAGTGAAAGCCGACAATGCGTCACGTCCGGACGTGATTCCTATCAATCATGTGCTTTTCGGCGTTTATGGCGGGATGTACCGTCCGGTTTGGTTGATCGTGACAGAGCCTTATAATATCTGCGTGACCGATTGTGCTTCTTCCGGTGTCTACATCACCCAGAAGAATGTTTCCAAAAAGCAAGCGGATGTAAAAGTGAAAGTGAAGTTGGATAATGGAACGTTGCAACCGGCTCCGCTCACCTTACAGAATACGATTTATGATCAAGAAGGGAAACTGGTAGCAACCCAGAGCCGCTCGTTTGACCTGACACCGCAGGGCGTACAGTCGTTCGAAGCCGATTTCAAGATCAAGAATCCTACATTGTGGCAAGGGCGGAAGAATCCTTATTTATATAAGATCGTGAGTCGCCTGATCCGGAATGGGAAAGTGATAGATGAAGTGGTACAGCCCTTAGGCTTGCGCAAATACGAGATTGTTGCAGGCGAAGGGTTCTATCTGAATGGCGAGAAATATCCGATGTACGGTGTTACCCGCCATCAGGACTGGTGGGGGCTGGGTAGTGCGTTGAAGAATGAAAATCATGACTTCGACCTGGCTACTATTATGGATATCGGTGCGACAACCGTCCGTTTTGCTCATTATCAGCAATCAGATTACCTCTATTCGCGTTGTGACAGCTTAGGATTGATCATTTGGGCGGAGATTCCTTTTGTGAACCGTGTCTCCGGACAGGAAGCCGAGAACGCCCGTAACCAACTCCGCGAACTGATCCGCCAGAGCTTCAACCATCCGTCCATCTATGTTTGGGGGCTACATAACGAAGTCTATCATCCGCACGAATATACAAAAGAATTGACCCGATCCTTGCATGATCTTGCGAAGACGGAAGACCCCGACCGTTACACTGTTTCGGTAAATGGCTACGGGCACATGGAGCATCCGGTCAACTTGAATGCTGACATACAGGGAATGAATCGTTATTTCGGCTGGTACGAAAAGAAATTGCAGGATATCGAACCGTGGGTAGAAGGCTTGGAAAAGAACTATCCGGAACAGAAATTGATGCTGACGGAGTATGGAGCCGACGCCAACATTGTCCATCAGACCGAATATCTGGACAATTCACTGAATTGGACGAAACCTTTCTATCCGGAAACTTTTCAGACGAAGACACACGAATACCAGTGGAGCGTGATCGCCAAGCATCCGTATATTGTCGCTTCTTATTTGTGGAACACTTTCGATTTTGCCACTCCGCTGGCTAATCGCGGCGATCTTCCCGCCCGTAACATGAAGGGCATGGTCACTTTTGACCGCAAGACGAAGAAAGACTCTTATTTCTGGTACAAGGCGAACTGGAGTGAAGATCCTGTCTTGTACTTGACACAGCGCCGGAATGTGGATCGCGAAAAGAAAGTCACTTCTATCACCGTTTATTCTAATATCGGAGAACCTAAAGTTTTCTTGAACGGCCAAGAGTTGTCCGGTATCCATAAAGGTTATACAGACGTACATTATATTATAGACAATGTCACCTTGGCAGACGGAAAGAACATTGTGAAGACCGTTGCAAGCAAAGACGGCAAGACATACGAAGACACTATCGAATGGATGTATACCGGAGAGAAAAAACGGGAAGCGGACTCCTTTTCCATCAAAGGTGTACATGCAGGGTTTGAATAAAAATAACATACTAATTAAATATAGCTGACCTTGACTATAAAAGCCACTAAAGCTTATCTGGATCGTGTAGCTTTAGTGGCTTTTTGCAAAAAAACAAAATCGCCAGTAAAATATTTCCTTATACAAGGAGTTATATTAATTCATTTCGCTATTTTTGCAAGAAACCGTATCAGAGATAGCAGATGGGTAAAGGAACAAAAAGCATAGCCTTTTATTTGATGATGATCCTGGTCTTTGGCTCACTCATGTATTTCATAGTCAAAGAAGGAGAAAGCCAGCAGGTCGGAACAGCCGTTCAGACCATGCAAAATGCTCCCCAAACTATGGGGGAGGGATTTCTTGTGTTCTGGGATTCGGTTACTCGCCATATCCAGTCGTCGATGGGAATCCTTCTTCTGCAAATTATTACCATATTAATTGTCTGCCGCTTGTTCGGTTGGATGTTTCAAAAGATCGGCCAACCCACCGTCATCGGTGAAATCGTAGCTGGTATCGTACTCGGTCCGTCTGTGCTCGGCCATCTTTTGCCGGGGGTATCTGCGTTTCTTTTTCCACTCGAGTCATTAGGTAATATCACCATATTAAGCCAATTCGGTCTTATCCTTTTCATGTTTGCCATCGGTATGGAACTGGATATCGGCGAAGTTCGTAAAAAATTGAAGGAAACTATCCTGATCAGCCATACCAGTACGATCGTGCCGTTTTTCTTCGGTATGCTGACTGCTTATTATGTCTATGGATCTTATGCTCATAAAGGAACACCATTCCTGTCGTTCGCTCTATTTATCGGGATCGCCATGAGTATCACGGCTTTTCCCGTTTTAGCCCGGATTATCCAGGAAAAAGGGTTGACCAAAACACATTTGGGAACTATCTCATTGGCAAGTGCTGCCAACGGAGACATTACTGCCTGGTGCCTGTTGGCCGTCGTGATTGCCATCGCTCAGGCGGGTAGTATGCTGAGTGCCGTTTACAATATACTATTCTCCATTCTGTACATTCTTTTTATGTTTCTTGCTGTTCGTCCTTTCTTACGGATGATCGGGCATATATACCATAATAAAGAAGTGATTGACAAAGCACTGGTGGCCCTGATGTTCCTGTTACTGATCGTATCCTCCTATTTTACCGAGATATTAGGGTTGCATGCTCTTTTCGGCGCCTTTATTGCAGGCGTGGTCATGCCAGGGAACATCAAATTCCGCAAGATCATGACGGAAAAGGTGGAAGACGTATCATTGGCGCTCTTCCTGCCGCTTTTTTTCGTTTCGACTGGACTGCGTACGGAGATCGGTCTGCTGAACACACCGGAACTTTGGGTCATGTGTGGAATCTTCATCGTAGTGGCTATTATCGGTAAGTTCGGGGGTGCTTTGTTTTCCGCTCGTTTTGTCGGTGAAAGCTGGAAAGACAGTTTTTACATTGGGGCTTTAATGAATACACGCGGTCTGATGGAGCTGGTCGTGTTGACGATCGGTTATGAGATGAAGATATTGCCGCCTTCTATTTTCGTCATGTTGGTTTTGATGACCCTGGTCACGACCTTTATGACAATCCCGTTGGTTTCTTTCATTAAATTGTGTTTCAAGACACGTGAAAAGATTAAGGAACATCAGGTTTGTGTGGAACCGGCCGACGGGATATTTAAGGTTCTCCTTTCATTCGGACGTGCCGGAAATGGACAGATTATGCTTGATGTGGCTCACCAGATGTTTGCCCGTGGAAAGAACAAACTGGACTTGACGGCGCTACACCTGACCGTCGGGTCCGATGTCAATCCGTTACATACGGATAATTTTGAGGAAGTGAGTTTCGGACCGATCTTGTATGGAGCCAAAAAATTAGGTATGCACATCCATACACGCTATGAGGTTTCGAATAACGCCGGACAGGATATTTGCGACATCGTCAATAACGAAGGATTTGACTTCCTGCTGGTCGGTTCCGGCATCTCCATGAGCGACTCGCCGGACGATATCGCGGCTACCCGTTACCGTACTTCCTTCTATAACCGTTATTTCAAACGCTTCAAAGCTCCCGAATCCTGGTTTTATCCTGGTGCGTTGCTGAAAGATAAGACTAAGATGTTTATTGCCCGCAGTAATTGCGACGTCGGTGTATTTATTAACCGAAATTTCGTGAAGGCCACCAATACGTTGGTGGTTATCAGTTCCGAAGAAGATCTCTTTCTGCTCGACTACACAAGGACATTGCTGAAAGCGACTCACGGTTCTGTCGGTATTGTAGCCAAGATGTCCACCACAACACCCGGACATGATCAAATTCTCAAAGAGCTTTGGGATTTCGTCTCGTCCATCCCACAAACCCAGCTGTTACCGGATAAAGACCTGACGCCGGGATTGTTCAATAGCTATAACTTCATGCTGATCGGCTACAACACTTGGAATGACGTATCCGAACACCGTAAAGAGGCCCTTCAAAAGATGCCGTCAACATTGATTTTGAACAAGAACAGACGGAGTTCTTCGGATAATTGATTTAAGCCTATGCATTTGCAACGGACTTTTTATTTATATGTGAGTTTTTTCTTCTATCTTTGTGCGAAACCAATCTCAAAAAATCATGGAGTCGCTAAATCTAATAAAGAATGACCCTTGGCTGGCCCCCTATAAGGAGGCAATAGAAGGACGGTACCAATACGTGGTAAACAAAGAGAAGAACCTGACCGGTAACGGCAGACAGACGTTGTCGGAAATGGCTTCCGGGTATCTCTACTTCGGATTGCATAAGACAAAGAGTGGATGGGTTTTTCGTGAGTGGGCACCCAATGCTACTGCTATATATATGATTGGGACTTTCAACGAATGGAAGAAGGACGATCGGTATAAGTTGCAACGGTTGGGCAATGGCATTTGGGAGATTGCGCTTGCTGAAGGTTTGCTGCGTCATGAAGACCTGTTCAAACTCCTAGTCGAGTGGGAAGGAGGCTGCGGGGAACGTATTCCTGCATGGATACGGCGTGTCGTTCAGGATGAAAATACCAAAATTTTCAGCGCGCAAGTATGGAATCCGGAGAAACCTTATGTGTTCAAGCATAAACGGTTTAAGCCTAATGTCTCTCCATTGCTGATTTATGAATGTCATATCGGTATGGCTTCGAATGAAGAGAAAGTCGGCAGTTACGACGAATTCCGTCGTATGGTGCTGCCCCGTATTGCGAAGGAAGGATATAATGCCATTCAGATTATGGCTATCCAGGAACATCCTTATTATGGTTCGTTCGGTTATCATGTCAGCAGTTTTTTTGCCGCATCTTCCCGTTTTGGTACGCCGGAAGAACTGAAACAGTTGATAGACGAGGCTCATAGTATGGGGATTGCTGTGATTATGGATATCGTACATAGTCATGCTGTCAAGAACGAAGTAGAAGGCCTCGGACGTTTCGATGGATCTTACACGCAATATTTTCTGGGCGGTGCCCGTCGCGAGCATCCGGCATGGGATTCCCTTTGTTTCGACTATGGAAAGAATGAAGTGCTTCATTTTTTGTTGTCGAACTGCAAATTCTGGCTGGACGAGTATAAATTCGACGGTTTCCGTTTTGATGGCGTGACCTCGATGCTTTATTACAGTCACGGACTGGGCGAAGCATTTTGTAATTATGCTGATTATTTTAACGGTCATCAGGATGGTGATGCTATTGCGTATTTGACGTTGGCTAATAAGCTTATCCACGAAGTCAATAAGAATGCGATTACGATTGCCGAAGAAGTAAGCGGAATGCCCGGATTGGCTGCCAAATATGAAGATGGCGGTTATGGCTTCGACTACCGTATGGCAATGAATATCCCCGATTACTGGATCAAGACGATCAAGGAAAAGAAAGACGAAGACTGGCATCCTTCTTCCATCTGGTGGGAGACGACGAACCGCCGTGCTGACGAAAAGACAATCAGCTATGCGGAAAGTCATGACCAGGCGTTGGTGGGTGACAAGACGATCATTTTCCGTCTTATCGATGCCGACATGTATTGGCATATGCAGAAAGATGATCACAATTTTATGGTGGAACGGGGTGTAGCTTTGCATAAAATGATCCGTCTGGTCACGGCCTCCACCATCAACGGTGGTTATCTGAACTTTATGGGGAATGAATTTGGCCATCCGGAATGGATCGATTTCCCGCGTGAAGGAAATGGCTGGTCGCATAAGTATGCACGCCGCCAATGGGATTTGGTCGATAATATGGATTTGAAATATCATTTCTTAGGCGATTTCGATCGTGAAATGTTGGAATTGATCCGTAGCGTGAAGAACTTCCAGTCCACTCCGATACAGAAAGTTTGGGATAACGATGGGGATCAGATTTTGGCTTATATGCGAAAAGACTTGGTGTTCGTATTCAATTTCAATCCGACAAAATCGTTTGCCGATTACGGTTTCCTTGTGCCTAAGGGTGAATATGAGGTGGTACTGAATACCGATGCTAACCGATTCGGTGGCTTCGGGCTCGCGGATGATACCATTCATCATTTCACGCAATTCGATCCATTGTATAAAAAAGAGAAAAAAGAATGGCTCAAATTATACATTCCGGCACGCAGCGCTGTTGTATTGAAGAAAGTAAAGAAAGCGAAATAATTTGTGATTTATAATTTGTGATTTGTGGTCAATGCGTAAATCATAAATTATAAATCTGATAAATCAAAAATCAAATATGTTATATCCAATGACATTTAAGCCTATCCTCAAGAAGATTATCTGGGGAGGCTCTGACATTTGCCCGTTTAAGGGCATCACTCCGGTGCAGGAAGGTATTGGCGAAAGTTGGGAACTTTCACATGTAGAGGGCAATTATTCTGTTGTAGATAATGGTGCACTTGAGGGTAAAACGCTAGATGAACTGATCCGTACATATGGCAAGCAACTGTTAGGGGAAAAGGTGGTCGAACAATTTGGTTCCATATTCCCTTTGTTGATCAAGTTTATCGATGCACGCGATAATTTGTCTATTCAGGTTCATCCGGATGATGAATTGGCAAAGAAACGCCATAATTCTTTTGGCAAGACAGAAATGTGGTATGTGATCAATGCTGCCAAAGGTGCCGGCTTATATTCAGGCTTTTCAAAGCAGATCAATGCGGATGAATACGTGAAACGTGTCGAGGATAATACGATCATGGATGTGTTACAACGATACGAGGTGAATCCTGGCGATGTATTCTTCCTGCCCGCGGGCCGTGTACACGCTATCGGAGCCGGTTGCTTTATTGCTGAAATCCAGCAGACGAGCAATATCACCTATCGTATATATGATTATGACCGTAAGGGACCGGATGGCAAAGGGCGTGAATTGCATACCGAACTGGCAAAGGATGCGATCGACTATACCTTGTATCCGGACTACCGCACCCATTACAAAGCACATACGAATGCGACTGTAGAGCTTGCAGCCTGCAAGTATTTTACAACGAATTTGCTGGATGTCGATACGATCATGGTTCGTGATTTCTCCGAACTGGATTCTTTCGTCGTTTATATTTGTATGGAGGGTAAAGCTTCTATCCGTGACAATAAAGGCAATGAAATTTATATTCACCAAGGACAAACGGTCCTGATTCCGGCAGATACGGATGTCGTGACGATTTCACCGGTTCCGGGTGCCAAATTTATGGAGACGTATATTGGATAAGACCCATAGGGTTACGCCCTTTAACCTTATGGGTTAGGAGGCGTAATGCATAGGGTTATGGAATAGATAGAATGCCGCAGGTTTTTCCGGATTATCCGGAGACCTGCGGCATTTGTTTTTATTCGATTGTCAACTCTAATCTCTCTAAGGCTTTTTCGTCTGATGAACCGCCGTAAAGTATCTGATATTTTCCGGGACGGACTTCCATCGTTTGTGTATTGTCGTTAAAAGAGTGGAATGCTTCGGGTGTCAGCTCGATGTTGACTTCCTGGCTGTCGCCAGCTTTTACGTGTACACGCAAGAAAGCCTTCAGCGCTTTGATCGGCCCTTCCGGATCGTTCGGATTTTTGATGTAGATTTGTGCGACTTCGTCACCATCCATTTTGCCGGTGTTGGCAATGTCGAACGTCAGTGTGACAGATTGGTCTTTGGTAATCTTGCCAGAAGACAGCTTCGCATTCCGATAGGCAAAGTTCGTGTAGCTCAAGCCGTATCCGAACGGATAAAGTGGTGTTTCGGTCATATAACGGTAGGTACGGCCTTTCATGCTGTAATCTTCAAAGTCCGGCAACTGGTCGATCGATTTATAGAATGTGACTGGCAAGCGACCTGACGGATTGTAGTCGCCAAACAGGATGTCGGCAACCGCTGTCCCGGCTTCTTGTCCGCCATACCAGGCATTCAGAATGGCGTCGATGTTGGCATCTTCCCAGTTTAAAGCCAGGGCACTACCCGTACAAAGCACGTAGACAACCGGTTTACCCGTTGCTTTCAGTGCTTTTACCATTTCTTGTTGTACTTTCGGTATCTCGATATTGGTGCGGTCTCCTTTCTTGAAACCTTCCACGTTGACCGGCATTTCTTCACCTTCCAAGCGAGGCGAAATACCTCCGACATAGACAATCACATCTGCATCTTTGACTTTAGCGGCAGTGGCGGCATAATCGACAGGTCGACGCGTACCGATCTGGAAGTTAAGGTCAGCGCTACCCGTGCGTTGCATATATTCGATCTTGACAGGATATTTCTTTCCTTTTTCCGCATTCAGCATATACGTCTTTTCTGCCCCGTATTCGTTTTCCCAAACTTCGGCTACTTTTTCATCTCCGATAAAGAGGCGGAAGGCGTCGTTTCCTGACAACTTGATCTCAACCTGTTCCGTCTCTGGTGCTTCAAACTCGCCGGTAAAACGTGCTGTGAAGTTTGTCAGGTTTACATTCGGTGCGAACTGCGTGTTTCCGCCTGTCGTATAATGTAATTGGCTTGCTAAACCTTTATAAACGGCTTCTCCCTTGAATTCCGTATTGTTGTAGAATTCGGAGGCGAATCCCTGTCCGGCAGGGGAGGTGATGTGGTTGCCCAAGTCTTGGATTACGAAGTCAGCCGCATGATTACATCCTAATTCGTAGATTACTTCTGTATCGGGCACTTTGTTGCGGATACCTTCCAATATTGTTACGGTATGCGTCGGGAAGCCGTTGTAGTTCGCCCAAAGCATGGTCGAGTCGGCGGCATTCGGACCGACAACTGCAATTTTCCGGATCGTTTTACTCAGTGGAAGTGTGTTATTCTTGTTCTTCAGCAGCACCATACTCTTATGCGCCATTTCGAGTGCTTGTGCCACATGTTCGGGGCTTTCCACCACGTTGTATGGGATTTGAGCATAAGGAACCCGCTCGTCCGGATCGAACATGCCTAATTCAAAACGACCTTTCAGCAGGCGGCGTAGGGAGACATCCAGATCATTTTCGGATATCTTTCCCTCCTTTAAAGCTTTGATCAAAGCTTTATAGCTGTTGCCGCATTCCAGGTCAGTCCCGTTCAGGACAGCATCTGCAGAAGCGCTTTCCGCATCGGGATGTGTTTCGTGGCGAGGCGTGCGTTCGTCCCGTTGCCAGAAGTCGTTGATCGCACCACAGTCGGAAAGGATGATGTTTTCATATCCCCAACTATTCCGAAGGATGTCGATGAGCAGTTTGTCGCTACTACAGCAGGGTTTGCCTTGATAGCGATTGTAGGCGCACATGACTTCCTGTACATTTCCTTTTTTTACCAAAGCCTCGAAAGCTGGCAGGTAGGTTTGCCATAAATCACGGGGCGTCACTGTGACGTCAAATTCGTGACGGTTCCATTCCGGTCCGCTATGGACTGCATAATGCTTGGCGCAAGCATGTGTCTTAAAGTATTTCGGATCGTCTCCCTGCAAGCCTTTCACTACGGCAACCCCCATCCGTTCTGTCAAGTACGGATCTTCTCCATAGGTTTCCATGCCACGGCCCCAGCGGGGATCACGGAAGATATTGATATTCGGCGTCCAAAAGGTCAAGCCTTTGTAGCGGTCATATTCTTTATTTTTTTGATACTGATGGTATTTGGCGCGAGCTTCATCGCTCACCATTGTAAATGTTTCGTACAGTGCGTCGTCGTCGAAAGTCGCCGCCATCGCGATAGCCTGTGGGAAAACAGTCGCTTTTCCGGCACGTGCGACACCGTGCAAGGCTTCGTTCCACCAATCGTATTCGGGTATACCGAGGCGTTCGATTGCCGGAGTCGTATTCATCATTTGGCCGATCTTCTCTTCAGCAGTCAGACGTTTCAAGAGGTCGTCTATGCGTTCGTCGATAGGGAGATCAGGATTGCGAAACGGATAATCTTCTTGTCTTTGGCTACAAGAAACAGACAGCAATAATGTTAGTGCTGCTACCGTCAGATGTTTCATTCTCATGTTATTAAATTTTAGATATTGTATGCTTTACGTTTTATCTTATTGTAAGATGTTTGTTATTAGCCATTTATTATGATAAATTATATTGCAAAGCTAATGGTTTACTTGCATTTCTTCAAGTAGAATTACTTAAAATAGGTTACTTCGTCCGTTATTTTAGCAAATGTCCTATTTTTGTAAGATCGTATGGGGCATAAAACGAAACGAAAAAATAAGAATAACATAAAAATAACGGTATAAGGTTATGAGATAGCAAGTTATGAAGAAGTAAGCTCGGACGGCCTCGCAAAACGAAGCGCACTTTTGCTTTACCCTTAGTTTACTTTTTAGGCCTGATTTGGGGTCGATTATTTGCCCGTCTTTACATTTTAGATTACTTAGTTTAGCTTTTACCGTCGAATACAGGAAAGCCCGCCAGAACGCCTGAAAATGGCTTATTCGTGGCGGGCTGTTTTTATGCTTGTTCTTATGCTTCCGGCATTTGTCCTTTTAGAATGTTTAACGGGTGAAATACTTCCAAATAGTTGCTATTTGGTACTTTTGCATCAAAGATATTTCCAAATGGTATGGAGAAACAAGAGGTAAAAGTGGTGCATGTACATCTGACTTTCGAGAAGAAAGATTTCTATTTCGGGAGCCTGTCGGCAGTGTTCGATACGCTGGACGAAGACCGGATCGGCATCAAGAAAAACACGCTTTTACATGCCGGTTTGACAGATGGAAGTATCAAGATGACCAAGCGAGCGCGTATCGTGGTCTCCAATCTTATTAGAGGCAGTCGTTAAAACACTGTTATATTGCTTTTTAAGGGCCGTTGTAACGTCTTTTTCCCGTGGCGTTACTTCGGCCCTATTTTTATGCCCTAATTACAAAAAGACTTACGTTTAAGGCTTACTTTATATTGTGTTAAAAGACTTACAAAAGACTTACAAAAACAATGCTTTTTAATGGTGTATAGATATACAAAAAGTAATAAAAACGGGGTTTTTGACAAAAAAAGCCGTTTAAGTGGGTAGAAAAAACCACTTAAACGGCTTTGTAATCATATTAGATTTACTCATAAATATCTGATATGCAATTATTTATATTCAAAACATGTGATTTTGTATGTAAAAATTGCGTGCGCGCGTACTATGTAGGCTATTCGAGGCTTACGGATCCAACCACAATCGCAATACCGGTTATCTCATCTACCGGAATATCAAAAGGTGGGTAATCTTTGTTGTCTGATATAGCACGAAGGTGCTTCATATCGTCACCAGGCATTAACCTCTTTACCAGAATACCTTGTTCCCTGGTGGCAATAACGTGGCACTTATTCCACTGGATAAATTGTGTATTTCTGAGGATAGAACAGGCTATTACGTCGCCCGAATTAAAGTGAGGATACATTGAAAGCCCAGAAATTTCAATCATAAAGTCGACCTTGCAATACTTGAATTTGGGTATTACGTAGTATTCCTTCACGTCGCTTTCCTCTATTGAGAAATTGGCGTTACCAAACCCGGCAGCAGCTGTTTGAGTTACCAGAGGTATAGGACTTAACCCGGATCGTGCTGCCTCCGCAAATGGAATTGCTTCACGATTTGCACTGTTTATAGAGTTTTCCCTGTTATAACAACGCGCACTTGTTTCAATCTGGTTACCATTAAATTGCATTTCTCCTCTTCCAGTCAATAACCAATCAGGGTTAACATCGAGACTTATCACGATTTTTTCCAGAACATCTTGTTTGGGCATAACGCCTTTGATATAACCTCTTATATTCCCTTCGCTAATTCCTAATTTTGAGGCTATAACAGTATTCTTTCCGTTGCCTAATTTGGCAACGATTTGGGCTATTCTATCGTGAATTGTTTCGCTCATATCGTGATATTTTAAAATTAATCGTAACTTTTTTCGAAAAACACTTTGAATATTCGTGAGAAGTCACTATGTTTGCAGTGTGTTAACAATGATAACGGGCGGTAAATATAATGAAAACGCCTGAGAAGTCATAATTAAAACGGTGAAATATGAAAGCAATAAAAGTATTTATCGACGAAAAAGAACAGCACAAGATGCTGAACCTGATTGAAAAGTTTAACGGGCATGATGATATAGTGGCGACCGGCACCGGACAAACTGACTTCGTGATTGCCACATGTGGTGAATGTGGAATGGCTTATGTAACGGCGGTTCTTGCCGGGAAACTGGAGGAATATACAGTTGAAACTATAAAATAAGGGAGGTTAAGGTATGAAAGTAACTCGTAAGGCAGGCAGTTGTAGTAGCTGGCAGGAAATGGATATAGAGAGTCGCCAAGCGGTGTATTTGGCGGAACGCCTGGTTGAAAATAAGCGTGGCGTGAAAATAGGTAACGAACGCCATAATAACTGCACGTTGGATATACACTACGGAAGCAATATTTACAATACACAAATAGACATCATAAACAAAGACGGACTGGCGGTGGCGTTTTTCTCCAACGGTTATTTCTACGACACTATCGCAAGGAATCAAGTAGAACTATTCTAAGGCAAAAAGATTGCGGGTTAACTGGCAGCCCGGAAAGACGGGCGGGCAATTAGTTCAGATGGTAGAACAGGCGAAACTTACCCATAGAAGCCATGGTCCCCGGTTCGAGTCCGGGATTGCTCACATTAATAGCATTAAACAGAATAATAACGGAATTAAAAAAGCAATAGTATGAAACGACAAATTGTAATAGACAGTGACGCTAGAAAGAAATTGCAGGAAGTGTTCGGTGTATCCCGCGTTACGGTGTGGAAAGCATTGAACTATGAGAGTGAGAACGATCTGGCAAGGAAAATACGCTTTACCGCGGTAAAGGAAATGGGTGGCGTAGAAATAAACGGTCCGCTTCCCGGATTTGAAACAATCCATAATACAGCAAATAGAATAACTACGCAAACATTTGGTCCTCGAGTAAAGATTATTCTATACTGGGACACAAATAGGACTGCTGTGTTGGTGGATGGCGAGGTTCGCCGGATTGAGGACGACCTTTCACTTTCTGAGTTTATGAGTGTTCAGGGAGAAGTGTATAAACTGGCACTATCCCTTAATAGTTAAGGAGGTCAATATGGAGTACTACGGGAAAATATTATGTATTTCAAAAGAGGACCTGACACGGGACGACAGGACAGCGGTTGGCGGTTATCAGATAGATAGCGTAATGGGGCCTATAATGAGTAAAAGCTGTTTTGATCAACTGGTTTTTCGCAAAAAAATCAGGGTTGTTCGCAAGGGTATAGGCCGCGGCGTTACTGCTCTTGTAGCAGTTGAAAGCCTTCCGGAGAAATATAAAAAGATGGTTGAACAAAAATACGGCGATATGAAGTCTGAAATATTACGAAACTGGTTTGCTGCTCACTGGAGTATCGACGAAAACGCTCGGGTTTTCTTTGCCGGGTATAGGTTGGCCTCCGGGAAAGAACTAGAGCTTGAACAGCAACAGGAATATGTGTTGAACGCTTCTTCTATTCGTGCCGTACTGCGGTTGATGGACGACGTGAAGATGAAACGGGCGGTTATGCAGGGGAACCGGGTTTGCTGGGAAGAAATGGCCGGAGCGATCAATTTCTACCAGGCTGAGTTTGGCCACACGCTGCCAACATCGGTGAACCGCTTTAAAAAGAAGGTGAACGAGTTTAAGGAAAAGAGTTACGTCAGCCTGATCAGTAAGAAGTTTGGCAACCAGAATACACGCCTGGTCAATATCAAGATTGAAAAATTGCTGGTAAGTATTGCCGCACGTCCTAACAGACCTTGGAATACCAGTGTTCATGAAATGTACAACCAGTTTGTACGTGGCGAGTTGGAAATGTACGATCCGGAAACGGGCGAGATTTACAACCCGGAAGATTATACAGACAAGAAAGGCAACCCGATAGAGTTAAGCCCTTCAACGGTTCAGTATTATTTGACGCTGCCTAAAAATCAGGCCTTGATCGACAAACAACACATGAGTTGGACGACCTTCATGCACGAACAGCGGCCACATGTTCACCGGGAGAATCCGGGATTTGCATTCAGTCTGATTTCTTTCGACGACCGCGACCTTCCGCGCAAACTGAAAGACACGAAACAACGGCCGAAAGCCTATTACGCTTACGATGTAGCCAGTCAATGTGTGGTTGGGTACGCATATAGCCGTAAAAAGGACATTGATTTGGTGGTGGATATGTTTCGCAGTATGTTCCGCCTGATAGACCAAAACGGCTGGGGAACTCCGGCACAGGTGGAAGTCGAGAATCATTTGATGAGCCAATGGAAAGACGGTTTTTTGAAAGCCGGTGAAGTATTTCCCTTTGTTCACTTCTGCGCCCCGCAAAATTCACAAGAAAAGCACGCAGAACAATTTAACGGAGCCAAGAAACGGAGTCTAGAACACGAGCACCAATTGGGAATCGGACGTTTTTACGCTAAGAATAAGAAATACCGAACGGAGGCGAAAAAGGTGTTCGATGAACTGAACGACACCTACGAGGATAAGCAATATTATACTTGGGGCGAACTGATTGCCGAGGATCAGGAGATTATCCGACTTTTCAACGAATCGCTTCACCCGAACCAAAAGAAATATCCGGGTATGAGCCGCTGGCAGGTGCTTTGCGAGACCATGAATCCAAACCTGGAGCCTTACGATAAGTCATTTGTTGCCAAATATATCGGTGAGCACGTTGAAACTAGTATCCGTCGGAACAGTTATTGCCGGGTGAATTATACCGACTACTGGCTGAGTTCGCCGGAAGTGATTGAAAGGCTGGCTCCTAATAATTACAAGGTGGATGCCTACTACATACCGGAAGAAGACAGAAGCATCAAAGACCTGTTTATCTACCAAAACGGCAAACTGATAGATAAACTGGTGGATATGGGCAGATTCAACACCGCAGCCGCCGAACAGACCGAAGAAGACCGACGGATTATGACCGAACAGTTGAAATTCGGAAAGGCGTTCGACCGGATGATGGAGCGGAACGCCGCGAAACCGGTTGGCATCCTAAAGAAAGAGACCGCCCGGAAGATAAAGGAAGTTCAACCGAAAGAAGTTCAGATACCACAAAACAACGACGATACGGACTTCCTGAACTACGATCCGAAGAACTATGTAAAACGGGCGATAGCCAGTATTTAAACGTAATAATAATCATATTAAAACAGCAATATAATGGAACTGACAAACGAAATTAAGCAGAATATAATCACTGCCATAAAAGAAAATCGGGAAAATTACCCCAGCGACAACAAGCACGCCGCCGCGCTGGGCATTTCTTCCAGTGTTTACAATTCGTTGAAGAAAGGAAAGATCGACCGCATGGTAAGCGATGCCACCTGGGTTTGCATCGCCCGCCGGTTAAATGTTTCCCTTCGTAATGAGATAGAATGGAAAATCGCGGAAACTCCGACCTTCCTGTTTATTACCGAACAACTCCGGGTTTGCCAAGAGAGCGGCGTGTCGGCCCTGCTTTGCGATTTGGCCAATATCGGGAAAACATTCACGGCAAGGGCGTATGTTAAGACACACAAGAACGCCATTTATGTGGATTGTTCGCAGGTAAAAACGAAATCCCGGTTAATCCGCTTTATTGCCAAAGAGTTTGGCGTAAACAACAACGGCCGGTATTGCGACGTGTACGACGATCTCGCCTTTTACCTGAAAACCTTGGAACGCCCGCTGATTATTCTTGATGAAGCCGGAGATTTGGATTATACCGCTTTTTTGGAATTGAAAGCCCTTTGGAATGCCACCGAACGCAGTTGTGCCTGGTATATGATGGGAGCTGACGGACTTCGGGCAAAAATCATCCGTTCGATTGAGAACGAGAAAGTCGGTTATACCGAAATGTTCAGTCGGTACGGAGATAAATTCAGCAAAGTAACTCCAGACGACGGGAAAGAACGGGAAGTATTCCTGAAAGCACAGGCCGCAATGGTGGTAAAGGTGAACGCTCCGGAACGAAACGACGTGGCGCAAATCGTAAACCGTACCGGCGGCAGTCTCCGGCGAGTTTATACCGAAATCGAAAAAATCAGAAGGGAGGCCGATTATGAATAAGATGATTTACCAGTTGGGAATGGAACCGCAATACGCCTCTCACGTGCTCCTGCTTTGGAACGAAGGCGAATACCCTTGTGATATTCGGGTACGGCGGGCAAAGACGGTCGGGCTGATTGTAATCGAGATTGAAAATTTGGAATTAGCAAACAAAATAGTAAACGCTACCGGTTGCCAGGTGGCGGTAAAGGAGGTAAAAGCATGAAAAGAGCCTATTCACCAACAGAAGTACAGTCTATGAATATCCCCAGTTTCCCGTTCGAAGGCGAATGGGAAGCCGCCTTCGGGCGACCGGATCGGACCGGGACGTGGATCATTTGGGGTGAAAGCGGAAACGGGAAAAGCACTTTCGTTATGAAACTGGCCAAATACCTTTGCCGGTGGTGTACGGTCGCTTACGATAGCCTGGAAGAAAGTACGGGGCTGTCATTCCAGAACACGCTGAACCGGGAACGAATGGAAGAAGTGAACCGCAAGTTTAAGATATTGGACCGGGAATCGATGGACGACCTGAGCGAGCGGCTTTCGAAGCGTCGCAGCCCTGATGTAGTCATTATCGACAGTTTTCAATACTCCGGTTTGACGTATGCCAGCTACAAGGCACTGAAAGAAAAACACCGCAACAAGTTGCTGATATTCGTCAGCCATTGCGAAGGAGAAAAGCCGGAAGGCCGGGCCGCCAAAAAGGTGGCATACGATGCCGATGTGAAAATCTTTGTCCGGGGATTCCGGGCCATCTGTAAAGGGCGTTTTATCACCAAGCCGGGAAACCATTATACAATCTGGGAAGAAGGCGCAGCCCAATACGCTTGCGAATAAATTACAAATCAATTAAACAGATAACACTATGGACGCAACCATCGAAGCAATCCTGAACGATGCAGTGGAAAAAGCGATGGCTTTTTCAAATCTTGACCAATCGTTTATTTACAGCGAACTATCCGATCGTTTTTCTGAACTATCGCATACGGCATTAATGGCTGAGTATGGAATAAAAGAGGAGGATTTCGAATGAAAGCACGCAATTACGCCCGGTTTTATACCCTCCTGAACCGCTTGCCCACGACGGACCGGGACGAACTGAAAGCGACGTTGGTCAGCCAATATACCGGTGGCCGGACCGAATCGCTCCGGGAAATGACAACGAAAGAGTACGACGCCATGTGCGACGCGATGCAACAGACCGCCGGAGGCTACCGGGCACGGGAAATCTACCGGGAGGAACTTCGTCGGAAACGCTCGGCGGTACTGAGGCAACTCCAGAAGATAGGCGTCGATACGACCGACTGGAACCGGGTGGACGCTTACTGCATGAATCCCCGGATCGCCGGTAAGGAGTTCCGGAAGCTGACCGCCGAGGAACTGGACACGGTAAACATCAAGCTCCGGATCATCCAAAGGAAAGACAGGAAAAAGAACACGGATTATTCACAACTAAATTAATTAAAGCTATGACAGAAGAAAGAAAAGCCGTTGAAATGACGGACGAAGAACTGAAACAGTTTGAAGCATTCAAGGCAGAACAGGCCGCCAAGCGAGCCAAGGAACAGGCCAAACGTGACCGTGAGGCCTACAAGGAACTGGTGGACGAAACGATCGAGGAGGCGATCCCGGACTTGCAAGCGGTCAGCGACTGCATCAAGACCGTGAAGAACGGCGTACTGAATAACTTCCGCCGCGTGATCGACATGAAGTCGGAAGTCTTGAAACTGAAAAAGGACGGCCAGCGTACAGACACCTTCACCAATACGGCGGGGGACAAGCGTATCACCGTAGGGTATTATGAGACCGACGGCTACCGTGACACGGTGGAGGACGGTATCGCCATCGTAAAGGAGTATATCGAGGGGCTTGCCAATAACGAGGAAACGAAGGCGCTCGTTAAGATGGTACTCCGCCTGTTGGCCCGTAATGCCCAAGGAACGCTGAAGGCAAGCCGTATCGTCCAGCTTCGCAAGATAGCCGAGGAATCGGGAAACGAGCGTTTCATGGAAGGCGTGCAGATCATCGAGGAAGCCTACCAGCCGGCCATCAGCAAACAGTTCATCCGGGCCGAGGTCAAGAACGATAACGGGGCATGGATAGCGATACCATTAGGAATGACAGAGGCATGAGCAAGCAACAACACGCGCTATTGATCCAGCCGCCGCTCTTCCCGAAAGAGTGTCCTGTCGAACGGGTCGAGTTCGGCGGCTTCCCCTGCAGTTATTGCCACGGCAACGGCTGGTTCTGGGGAGTGGATGATTACGGGGAGCGCGTCAAACAGGATTGCCCCGTGTGTAAAGGGAACAAACGTCTGAAGGCGGTCGTAACAGTTGAATGGAAAGAAGAACAATGAAAACTCAAAAACGTATGAATAGCATTTTAGAAAGATTCAAAAGGAGACAGGTAAAACAGCCGGAAGCATCGCAACCGGCCATTGTGGAAAAGTTTAGTCCCAAACGTGAGCGAACAATCCCGCCGCATATCGTGGCATGCAAAGTCTGTGAGGGTAAGGGAACGAAAGAGGGTGCGACCTGCCCGCAGTGCAAAGGTTCGGGGCGCGTCATCGTGTCGTGCGAGGTAACAACGTATGTGTCGGCTTATGTGCCGGAAGACGCCACATAAGAGTGGAAAGTTGCGGAGGCATACGGGAAAATAAAAATCGCCTTCTTTCCCATGTTATCACAAATACGGGGGAGAAGGCGGTTTTATAAAAAATAACTGAGATATGGAAATGCGTAAAGTTGTATTGGATGAAAACATTATCCCGCCTATGACGCATCCCTGGGGGAAAGCATGGAAACAACCGGACAGAAACAATCTGGTGCTTGATGACAAATATGCCATGATGTATAGACGGGATTTTGAGATGCTGCCGGATTATACAGGTTCGGAACCGACCGGCAAGTATAACGGTAAAATGTGGAAGGCCCAGTATGTTTCTCGTGATGAACGCAAATGGTATTTGTGTTGGTGTCACGATGAAAATACGGTATCACAAGAGATATACATCTCGTATAGAGAGATTTTGATAATTGATTAACAATTAAAAGATATGAACGATGTATTATTTAGGAAAATAAAAAAAGCAAACAAGAAATATGTTGAATTTTTGTTAGCTTGTGATAAGGTAGCTAAAGTTGCACAAAAGCATATAGACTGGAATGATGATGTAAATTGTAATTACCTACCGGGTGATGGTCTTTGCATAGAGATTGAAGCCAATGTTTGCCCGGTTACAAGGTTCTTTGAACTGCCTGAGATTATTGGTGATGATATGATTGATGAGCACACGTATAAAGTTAATTGTATTTAATTTAAGACTAAAAAGAAATGAGTTATATAGATTATACCAGGAGGTCTTCTAATTCCATATACGAAATGACAGTGTGCATAACGAAAGAAGAATGTAAAACACTGCTCCCTTTCTTTAAGAGTGCCTATAAAAAAATCAAGCAAAAGCATGATAAGTACGAGGACATTCACGAAGGAGGAGAAGCAACGGAAAAACAGGAAAATCTACGAATAAAATATACGGATGAGCTTGGATACTTAGAAAGTATTCTATCAGAAATTGAAACAATTTTAAAACAATGAATTATGGGATATGATTTGATACCAAAGAAAAAGGGGGTCGATTGTAAAAGCGGAATGATATTTACATGGCCCGTCATACTGAACGAAACCGGTGCTTGCTACCTGTTCGGCTATGGGGACCACACATTTTCTCCGGGAAAATATATTTATGTCGGTCCCCGGAAAGATGGCAGTCCGGTAAGCAATGACGGATTTGAAGTCACAAAAGAAGAAGCCTGTATCATGGCGAGGCTCTTTAGGGGGTATGTCTCTGTAAAAAGGGAGTTGAAGGAAGAATGGGACCAACTGTCGGAACAGGGACAAATCAAGATCAAATCCATGTTAGGGGAAAAAGCGGAACCACCGGCTGAAGAGTTCTTACATAAGATAGAAATGCTGGCAGATTTCTGTGAACAGTCGGAAGGCTTTAATATCTGTTGAATATGAATGCGACAGATCAAGCCAAATTATGCAAGGCAGGTTATACCATACTTCGCCGGATGGATTATCCTTCTCCATGCATAAAATTCAAAAGTGAAGCCAATCCGCATAGCTGGAAAAGATACGGCGATTATTACCCCAGCAAAGCGGAAAGGGACAGGAGCATGAAACGTTTATTGCAAAGTAACGATATAATAGAGGATTGAATTATGAACATGAAAGATTTAGGACTGGTTCCCAGTGTGGCACAATGCGTCAAAGATGCCGAAGGAACGGCGGAAATTATCAAGGAACAAATCCCACGATTGAGAAGCAGAGCCAAAAAACGGCAAAGTGAGAGAAGTCTTGAGTTTTTCGAGGCGGTGGTTTACCACTTGAAACGATTGCAACAGTTGGAATCGACGAAATAACCGGATAATAATTAGCAATCGGCGGAACAAAAAGCTGTCCCGCCGATTGTTTTTTGGGGTGATTGGTTTAAACAAACTTAAAAACCGTCTGTTCCAAACAAACTTAAAAGCCGATGCCGCCGTAAAATACGGTATAAAGCTGTACTTTTGTATTAAATACATTGATTTATGGCCAAAGGACGAGACAAACAGTTGATTAGAGAACGAAATGAAGCCCTGTGCCGCCGTTACTATTATTGGACGGAGGCGCAGAGCGTCCGCTTTGACCGTGCCCTGAAGATACTCTCCAAAGAGTTCTTTTTGTCGGAGGAGCGTATCATGGCCATTATCCGTGAACGCAGCAAGGTCGATCCGGATATCCACCCGGTCCCCAAAGTCCGTGCGCCCCGTTTAACCTTCAAACAGCTTTCCCTGTTCACGGACGATGCCGGCTATCCAATAGCGCAGATTCATCGCGATAGCTGAACGAGAACACAAATTCATACACCTTGATGTTTCCGGGCAGGGTATAATCCCGGCTTTTGACTCTGACCAGTTCGTCCATGTTCCGGCAGAACTGGAAGTTTTGCAGTGTCCGGTATAGTTTCCCGGCCATTTCCATACGTTCCTTGATACGCCCGGTCGTTCCGCTTCCGATGTGGGTATCGTGGTAACAGTCGATGCCCAGTCGGACGGTCAATGTTATTTCTCCCGCCTGCGTTCCCAGCCCGATGTCTTTCCAGTCCGCTTCGGTGTTTCCTACCAATACGCATGGAAACGTCACCGGATAAAAATCCTCGTTTTCCGAATTCATTCCTTCCAGTTGGCCGTAGTCCTCGTCGATGTAGGCTATTTCCGGCATTTCATTTTCTATCCTTTCCAGGATTGCGATGTACAATTCTTCCATGTTGTTTATTTTAAAATGTTTCTTATTTCCGCTTCGACGGTTTGCCTGATTTGTTTGTTCAATTCCGTGCTTTCACCGATAAACTGGCGTTGAGGTATTTTTACCTTCAACTTTTTCTTCCGGGTAAGGGCGAGCCTTTTCCACATACCGGCCTCCGGCGGCAGTTCTCCTTGCCTTGTTTTACCCTTTTTCCGTTTGCCTACCGCTTTGTAATACATCGCCCATGCAAACTTCCGCATCCGGGGTGTCACGGTCGGATGTGTCTCGCCTCCCCAGTTATGCAGCGGGGCGTATTCCACGTCGTTGGCCACCCTGACGCGGTAGTCTCCCGGTGTATATTTGACGGATGAGAACAGATGGTTACGCCGTGAGAGCAGCGGGCCGTAACCTGCCGTCGCCGACTTGGAGCCGGAGTTTTGTCGTTTCGTCTGCGGCCAGCGCTGCAGACCGCCATTAACAAAGCCTCCCTTGCGGAAGTTGTCCTGGTAATGGTCTTTGGCCATGCGCCCCACCTTGACGGGCAGCTTGCGTCGCATGAGCGTGTCCAGTTCCTTCTGCTTGGCCTTGAGCAAGGCCGAAAAATCTTTTATATCCATATTATTGTTGTCCTTTCCAATAAAAACCGTACTTTTGTGAAAACTATCTTTTTATGAACATACCTCAAGCAGTAATTAGCGAAGCGCAGCACCTTATTGATATGTATGGTCGCCGCTTCAAATATCTCGGCAATCACGAGGGACAGGAAGCATGGCTGTTTGTCCTCCCGGATGATATAGATGCCGGTTTTCCCTGCCTTTACCTGTATAAGGATAATCAGGCGGTGGAAGTTTGCGGCCCGGAGGTGTTCGATTTTATAGGTTTATATACCGCTGACATCGAAGATGTCGCTGAAATTGACATTGAATAGTTTATTGTCTATTCTGAGTATTCCTCTTGTACTTATGGGTTGGGTCGCCCCCGAACCGCATAATTCATCAATACTTCTTCTTGCTCCGAGTTTCTCGTCATAAACCTGCGGTTCTATGTATTTCAATCCTCCATCGGCAAAACGTTGCAAAATGGTTGCGTGCCCGCCGCCACCTCTCCAACCGATGGTAAGAATATAAACCCCTTCTTCCTTACATGCCTCCTCGAAATATTCCCTGTAGCGTTTTTCCGTCATGCTCTTGTAGCCTTTTGAAAGCATCCAGTCTTGGGTGAGTACCGGTTTCGCGGCTGTTCCGTCAGCGTTTAACCATGCCTCAAAAGAATGCTGGCGGCTCAAATATTCGGACAAGGAGCCGGGCGTTTTTCCTTTGGCCGTCACATCGAATCCCCGCAGACGTAACATATATGCCGGTGAGCAGGTCTGGCAGTTATTAGCATATACTTCATGGCTTTTTTTGTAAGCGGGATTAAGGCTTAGCCTGTTGCCTTTTTTATCCATATATGTTCCTGCCGGATTGGGTATGAATTTTTTAACATACTTTGGGTTCGCATTCTGCTTGTCCGCCTCTTCCACGCTCATGGGCTTGCCTTTGGTGATCCCGAGAACTTTTTCCAGTTCAAGGTTATGCGTGGCGATGGCTTTCTTTTCCTCATACGTCAGGTTACCCGGCATTTCCGCCATCATTTCGTTTATCCGTCTTGTCAAGGTGTCCACCGCTTCCTGCGCTCCCGTATGGGCCTCGGCCATATACGGGTGTTTGTCCGAGAACAGTCTGGCATCCTTACCCGGATTGTTCTCCAGCCCGTCCTGCGGCTTGTCGGCGGGATCGAAGTCGGGTAGGGGAGTAGGCTCCTCGTCCGTGGATGAGAGGGAACACTTGCAGTTCCAGCGGTCGCCCGGCCGGTGGTTATTCCAGAAAGGATCATCAATGGGCCGTATCGTTCCCCAAAACCGGCGGTGGTCGGCTCCCGGATGCAGTGAGGTGGACGGCATCCATTTCAGGTTGGGTAGCACGTCCTTCTCGCGTTCAAACTGTCGCCAGTCGGCGGCCTGGTGTGCCCGGATTATCGCCGTATCGTATTCGGTCTCCAGCCACTGGTAGATTTGATGGTCCGCAATGGGCATGACCTCTTTCGCCCACCGTTCGAACGGTTTTAAAACGCCGTTCGAATCGAGCAGCAGCGCGGCCATGTCGTTCTGCATCCGGTGTACCTTGAAGGCGGCGAACACGGCGTTGTTTCGTTTCAGTTCCTCGTAGAAGTCATGATCCGGATCATCCGCCGGACGCTTTCCGAACCCTTTGTCGGTGGCGATGTCGAGCGTATCCCAGACGGCACGGAACATCTGAAGCTCGATGTCCGTCATGGGGTGGAAGTCCTTTTCGTAGATGCGGCGCACGAACGCCTCCAGTATGTCCCGATCAAAGGTGAAACCGGAGGATACCTCGCCCGCGGCATCCCGGTAAAGGGTGTCGACTACCACTCTAAAGCCGCCCCGTCTTTGTGCGGGGCGTGGGCGAAAAAACTCTTCAGCCACGCCATGAAGTTCCTTTTCTGTCTCCCTGTGGGGGCATCATCCTCTTTGTCCGGCTTTTCCTCGGGCTTTTCTTTTTTGCCTTCCGGCGGAACGGGCGAGGCCGGTGCTTGTGCCTTTTGGGTGGCTTCCGCTTTCAGCTGCTTGTAGTTCTTCGGTTTCTCTATGCCGAACTTTTCATAGAGAAAATCGTCATCGATGGGCAGGTTGAAGTCCCTTTTCAGGGTGGAGAGGACAGTCATTTCGGTTTTTGTGTCCGTTTCCTTCTGCTCGGGGAAACAGAACTTCCCGCCTGCCGTATCGATACCCACCCTCTGGAAGATGTCGGTCATGTCGTAGTTAAGCACGTTCAGCAGGAAACGGCAATCCGACTTCAGCTTTTTGTCCTCCACCTTCTTGTGCACTGTGCCCAGGGCCTGTGTCCCAGTCTTGGAGGCTTCCGTGGTCAGCGTGTTGCCCAGTACCAGTTTTGATATCTCGCTGTTGCAACGCTCGCAGAGTTTGTCGTATAGGTCTGCCGATCCGCTCTTGTTACCCGCTTCCTTGAGGTTTAGTTCCGTATCCTTGCCATGGATGAACACGCCCAATGATCCGATACCCGTCGCGTCCTCGATGGCACGCTGGCGTGCCTCGTCATCGTCCGTCTCGTAGGTGTACTCCTGTATGGGCATCCCGAAGACTTCGGCGAACTGCGCCCAGTCGGCCATGTCGTTACGTTTATAGATAACCCACGGCGCGGCCTTTGCCAATAACCCCATATCGTCCTTGTCCCCGACAAAGAGCAGGTCGGGGTATTCATCCCACGGGGTTCCCGTGATGTCCGTCTGGTGGCGTAATATGAGGCGGCGAACGGGGTCGGCGTGCTTTCGGGGGATCAGGTCGTAGTTGATCCACGGCCCCTCGCGGTAGAACTGCATGAGCGAGAATCCCCACCAGCGGGCGGCAAGGATATCCTCGATGCAGTGCCGGAACCACGGCGACTGCAACTGCTCGTTTATGCTCTCGTCCGGTTTCCCGTCTCGCTGGAACTCTATGTCCAGTGCCAGCACGGCCTCGACCCTTTTGTCGATGACGCTGGACAGGTGCGTGTCCATCAGTATGTCGCTGTACAGGTCGTACAGTTTGAACCGGCGTGAGTAGTCCACGTTCTCGAAGGCGTGGATGGCCGCCGTCATGTCGGCGATGTCGATGCCGAAACGTCTGGGCTGCGTGAGTACGATGGTCTGCGTGCCCGTGATGCCCGGCCGGCGCAAGTTCCCGCCTACGGTAATGCGCCCTGTATTTTTCTTTCTTCTTCCCATGACTTAAAAATGGTTTGAACGTTTACGGTTGCTTTTTATGATAAAGCCGGAGCGTGTCCGGCGTTCTTCCTGCGGTAGCAGTGGCGCGCCGTCGATGCTGATGTTCCCGTCCGCCACCGCCTCCAGCCATTCCTTTGCCCGGTCGTAGCGGTCTTTTCGGACGGAGGACATGTTGCGCGGGTTGTGGATGCAGAAGATGTGGTACACCGTGATGTCCACGGCCATCATCAGCACCAGCTGGTTGCGTTCCCGGCCGGTCGCGGCGAACAGGCGGTCGCAGTCATACCGCCGTGAGAGGTATCCCCTCATTTCGGCCAGCGTACGGTCCTCGCATATCTCCACGATGGACTCGTCCTCGCGTGTTAACGCGTCCAGTATCTCGCGGTGGATGCTGGCGTCATAATCTGTCAGTTCTATAAATTGGCTCATTGTCTGTACTTGTTATTTTTGCGCAACACGCTGCGGGCGATCTTCCTTGCCGGTTCCATGTCGCGCTGTTTACGGTCTATGATACGGTTCCCGCCTTCCACGCAGTCCGGTCCGTCGGCGGGATATGTAAGCTGGAGGTTGAAAAGTCGGAACTGGTCTGCCAGCCGCTTCATGTGCGGATTGTCCCGTTCCGCCTCGTTAAAAATGAGGTTCCCTTCCCGGTTGAGCGGTTCGAGGTTAGCCTCGATGCGGGTGGCCTTGTCCGTTTTCTTGTCCTCGTCGCCTCTGATGTAGAGTTCCACGCCCTGCTCGCGGCGCGCCTTCCTGACCAACGGTTGGAACACTTGCTGGAAGAAGGGGTCTTGCAGCTTGTTGTTCTCCATGTAACAGTACACGGGGCATCGTCCGCCTACGAAGTCCAGTAGTTGCACGTACCACTGGATGAACTCCGCGTTCAATCCCCGGTCGAGAAATGCCTTGATGACGTATAACCGCCCGCTGATTTTCCCCAGGAGGCAGAGCGCCTTTGTGGAGCTCTTCTTGCTTTTGTTCTCGCCCGGCGCGGGGTCGCCGTAGATGACGAGGAACTTGAATTTGGAGAGGGCGGGCACTTTCCCGTAGGCGATCTCCTGGAACACCTCCCCGTCGGCCACCGGGTTGTTGAAAAACTCCTTCTGGGCGGCGGACGCGCTGACCAGGGAGAGGAACAGGTCGATGTCCTCTTCCGAGTTCTTCTCGGGCCATGAGGATACGCCGTTTTTACCCCGTATGTTGATGACATCCACATGCCCGATGCCCTTCGCCTTCAGTTCCTCCGCCTTTTCGATGGCGCGTGTGATGCAGCAGTCCGCCGCGATGATGTTCCCGTTGAACAGCACCCGGTAATGTCCGGATACGGACATGGTCGGTATCAGTGCCTCTTCCAGCCACTTCCATTTGGCCTTGATGCGTTCCGGGTTGCGGCATTCCTCGTCGGTGTCTATATCGTCAATCAGGATGCAGTCCGGGCGGAAGTTCTTGTTACGCGTACCACGGGGTGACTGCCCGGCTCCGATAGCGCGGAAGGAACAACCCGACTGGCAGGTGAATTCCCCTGTTTCCCACGCGCCCGGCTTTTTCTGCGTTCCGTAGTCCTGTATGATACGCTGGTTCTCCTCGAGATTGGCCATGAAGGGCAGGAGCAGACGCTGGGCGTTGTCCTGCGAGTTGGAGATGAGCAGCACGTTGCGCACCCGGCGGGTCAGCGCCAGCTTGATGATCTCCATCATGGCGCGTGCCGACTTGGCCAGTTCTCGTGACCAGGCCCTGACCTCGTACCATCTTTCATGCGCCATCATGCGCCGTGTCGCCTTTTTGTGGAAGTCGGCGGGATTGCAGGTGTAATACTGCGCGAAGTAGTAGCGGAACCATGCCTCGTCGTCCGCCTCCAGCCGTTTTTTTCTGGCCTCGATCTCGGCGGTGGAATCCGCCGGGTTGATGTCCGAGCTCTCCCGGATGGAAGCGACCAGTTCGTTCCATCCTTCCAATGCCACCCGGTCCTGTGGTGTAAGCCTTTTCTTTGCCATGTCCTACGCGAGTTTTGATTTGACAAAAGCGTCCAGCAGCGGGCAGACCTGTTTGGCCTGCTCCGCGTCGTAGGTACGCAACCATTTGAGCAGGTCGGCGAACACGGACGTGATATCCGCCAGCCCGACCTCCGTTTCCATCTTCTTGATGGCGTTCGCCAGCTTGGAGATGGTATCCGCTTCCGCGGCGTTGGGAAACCGCTGTCCCTGTTCCCGTTGGGCGATCTTGCCGTTGAGCTCGGCCAGTTGTCGGTACAGGTTCTTTAGTTGTTCCTCCTTGGTGATCGTGACCGATACCTTCAGGTGTTCCCAGTTTTCTGCGTTGATCCATTTGTTCACGGTGACGCGCGACACCCCCACCCGCTCGGCGATTTCCGCCTGCGTGAGGTTTTCCTTTACGAAGAGCAGTTTCGCCCATTCCTTGCGCTGTCCGGTAGTCATTTTATCCGCCATAGTGTCTTTTTTTAGACAAAGGTGGCTAAAAAACGACGTTCGGGAAAAAACTTGCCGCATGATACAACTTTATAGCGTAATGATAACATTATAAGCCGTGTATGATAAAAATCCGATTTGCCTGATCCCCTAAATACCTTCATTTTTGCACCGTAAACACGGCGGGAACCCGCCCTAAGCGATATAGAGAAATGAACCGTTTTTTTAATATGATACCCGGTGAGGACGCCTGCTGCATCCTTTTGTACGGTGACATCGGCGAATACAGCGATGTCACGGCGGCTGCCATAGTTCGCGAGCTCATGGAGGCGGAGGCATCGGGAAAAAGGATCGATGTCAGGATAAACAGCAACGGCGGTGATGTCTATACAGGTATTGCCATCTTCAATGCCCTGCGCGGCAGCAAGGCGGATATCCATATTTATGTGGACGGCATCGCCGCCAGCATGGCCAGCGTGATCGCCCTGTGCGGAAAGCCCGTCGAGATGAGCAAGTACGCGAGACTGATGCTGCACAGCGTTTCGGGAGGTTGTTACGGTAACAAGACGGAACTCAGGCGCTGTTTGGAAGAGGTGGAGGCGTTGGAAAACACCCTCTGCGAGATGTACGCCCCGAGACTGGGCACCAGCGTGGAGGAAATCCGGGCGCGTTACTTTGACGACACCGACCACTGGCTGAGGGCGGACGAGGCCCTCGCGCTGGGTTTTATCGACGGGGTTTATGATGCCGATCCCGTACCGGAGGACAGTACGCCCGAACAGGTTTACCGCATATTCAACAACCGGCTTGAACAGCCATTAAACGATACCCAAATGAATTTAGAAGAAGTAAAGAAACGTCCGCGCTTCAAGGATTGCGCGACGGACTCGGACGTGTTCCGCGTGATAGACGCGCTCGAGGAGGAGGCGGGAAAGGTTCCCGGCCTGACAGCCGAGGTGGACAGGTTGAAAAAAGAGAACAAGGCTTTTACGGACAAGGCCAAGGAGGAGGACGAGGCGGCAAGGAAAAAATTGCTGGACGATGCCGAGGCCGATGGCCGTATCGACGCGACCACGCGTCCGGTGTACGAGAACCTGCTCAGCTCTGACCGTGAGAACGGGGAGAAAGCCCTGCAGAACCTGAAACCGAAAAAGAGAGTGACCACCGACCTGCGCGTGGAAGTGGGAGGCGAGAGCCCGTGGGACAAGCGCATGTCGGAAATCAAGAACAAACTAAACCGATAAACAATGGCAATAGTAGTAAAGAACACCAATTACAACGGCGAGGTACTGGAGCAGATCCTGACGCTTGCCGCCACGGGGAACGAGATCGTTGAGAAGGGGCTGATCATGGTCATTCCCGGCGTGGAGAAAAAAATCAGCCTGCCGCGCCTTAAAAGCGGCAAGATGTTGCAGAAACGTAAGGAACACCCGGACATCAAGGATTCCAAGGGGGATTTCAACTATTCGGAGAAATCCCTTGACCCGGTGGACTTCATGGCCTTTACCGTGTTCAATCCTCGCGCCTTCGAGCAGATTTGGCGCAAGTGGCAGCCTAAGGGTAACCTCGTGTTCGCCGAACTGCCCCCTGAAGGACAGAACGCCCTGCTGGCCGAGTTGACCAAGCAGGTGAAGTTCGAGCTGGGTGACCATTTTATCAACGGCACGTATGGGGATGACGACGACCATCTGATGAACGGTATCCTGACACAGATGACGAAAGATACCGAGCTTATCATCGTATCGGGTAAGCCGGCGACCATGCTGGAGAAGTTGAAGGCCGTGCGTAAGGCTATCCCCGTGGCCATCCGTAACAATCCGAACCTGCGCATTATCATGAGCGTTAACGATTTTGACAAGTACGACGATGAGTTGACCGAACGGGAGGCCAAGAACGCCAGCGAGACGGACGTGAACAGCAAGCGTTACAAGGGCATCACCATCGAGACGCTCTCCGCGTGGCCGGACGATCTGATTGTGACCACCCTCTGCTCGATGGGCGCGGACGGCAATTTCTTCGCCGCTGTCAACTTGCAGGATGACGAGGACGTGATCCAGATCGACAAGGTGTCCAATGCCAGTGAGCTGTATTTTTTCAAATTGCTGATGAAGGCGGACACGAACATCGCTTTCGGCGAGGAGGCTGTCGTACTGGATACCCGTACCAACCCCGTGTTCAAGGCCGCGGAGAAAACCATTTCCGTAGAGCCGGCCACCCTCACGTTTGAGAGTACCGGCGGCACGCAGAAGGTTGCGGTGACGGCTTCCGGTGAGTGGAGAGCAAGTGCGGCTCCGGCGGGCTTCAAAACAGTGGAAACGGACGAGGGCCTGACCGTTACGGCTGATCCGAACACGACCGGCAACGACAAGACCGGTACGATCACCGTCACCCTTGATGCCGACCGCAGTAAGACGGCCGAAATCACTTTGACCGCCAAAAAACAAGGAGGAGAGGGGTGATGGCCAAGTTGAAATACCTTGTCATCCATTGCACGGCCACGGCGGAGGGCCGTGAGGTGTCATCGGCGGACATCCGCCGTTGGCACACCGCCTCGGTAAGCAAGGGTGGCCGTGGCTGGAAACAGGTGGGTTACACCGACCTGTTCCACCTCAGCGGAGGCGTTGAACGCCTTGTGGATAACAACGAGGACGCAAATGTAGACCCGTGGGAAGTCACCAACGGCGCGGTGGGTTACAACTCCGTTTCCCGGCATATCGTGTATGCCGGAGGGTGTGCCGCTGACGGCAAGACTCCGAAGGACACGCGTACGGCCTCTCAGAAGAAGGCATTGGAGAAGTATGTGAAGGACTTCCACCGCCGCTTTCCGGACGTTCGCATTGTAGGGCACAATGAGTTGGCGGCGAAAGCCTGCCCCAGCTTTGACGTGCAGAAATGGCTTAAAGAGATCGGTATTAACCAATAAAAAAAGAAGAAAGAAATGAAACGAATTATGTTGTTTTTGATGCTGATGCTTGGAACGGTGTCGGCAGTAATGGCCCAAGGGCCCGATGTTCCGGTTACGGATTATGACGCGATGATTGGCACGTTTGCCGGTTTTGCGGCCGGTGTGGTAGTATTGACGGAAGGCCTGAAAGGCTTGTTTCCGAATATGAAAGGCTGGGTAACCCAAATTGTCAGCTGGTGCGTCGGTATTGCGGGCACCATGTTACTGTGGTGGTTGGATGCCGGATTCGTGTCGGATGTCCAGTGGTATATAGCCCTGCTTTACGGTTTCGGTGCGTCCCTTGTCGCGAACGGGATCGCGGACACAGGGTTGGTGCAATGGCTTATCGGCCTTATAGTCAAGAAATCGGAAAGCAAGGCATAAACAGGTATCAGAGATGGGGCTTAGTGAAATACTCAACCTGGTACTGGGCGGCGGTTTATTGGCGGCTGTCATCGGGCTTCTCACGCTGAAGGCTACGGTCCGCAAGGCGAATGCCGAGGCGGAGAAGGCGAGGGCCGAGGCCGAGACGGTCCGGATTGACAACACTGAGCAAGCCACCCGGATATTGATAGATAATATTGTTGAACCATTAAAGAAGGAATTGAATGAGACCCGAGAAGAACTGCGTGCGACCAAGAAGGAGTTTGGGTCTACCAAGCGCGAGATGGCCCGGCTTCGCAAGGCTATCGGTGATGCCGGCAATTGCAAGCATTCTGGTGATTGTCCTGTGCTTTTCCGGTTGCGCGAGCACCCGAAAGACAGTGAAGGAGACCTCCCGGACGGAGGCGAATCGGATGGCGGTGGACAGTCTGGCCAAAGAAGTCCTCCTTGTACGGACGGAGGCGGTCCCGAAGTCGGAGGTACGGCTGGCGATACCGGCTGACAGTTTGATGAAACTACCCCCCGAAGCATCGTATAGCGGAAAGAGCGGGCAGGCGAACGTGTCGGTAAGCCGCGACGGAGACGTGATCGCCGTGCATGCGAGCTGCGACAGTTTGCAAATCCTGGTCGAGTATTATGTGGGTAGGTCCGAGACGTACAGGGAAGCCTATGAAGAAATGGCGGATTTGTACGAAGCGGAGGTAAAACAGCGTTCGAACCCCGTTCAAATCTTCTTCTACGGTTTCGGGACTGGAATACTGATATGCGTTTTAGCGGTAATATTAATTCAAAAACAAAAGAAAGATGGCGGATAAGAATTTCATGTACGGCATCGGTGCCGTGAAATATAAGGATTTTATCGTGGGCTACATCGAGAAAGGCTCTTTTGACCTGGGCGGCCAGAAGCCTGAGGCGGCGAAAATCGAGGCGGAACAGGTGCCCGGCGCCCCGGTGCTGGTCATAGCCCAGTCGAACGGCAGCATAGCGCCGACGTTCAACGTGATCCAGATGGATTACAAGAACCTGCACAAGCTGCTTGGCGGTTCCCTCCATTACAAGAGCACGGACGTGTCGAAGGAAAACCCGATCGGCTGGACCGCCCCCTCGGCGGCCATGGTGATGCAAGGACCCTGGGAACTTGCCCTTGTGTCGGGTAAGAGCGTCCTGATGCCCAACGCGACGCTGCTCTCCAATTTGGGCGGTAAGCTGACACTTACGGAAACGGCGAAGATCGAGTGTACACTGGAGGTGGCGATGCCGGCGGACGGCTCGCAGCCCTACGGCGTGTTCGATACGGATGCCTTGCCGGATGAGTGGGGTGAATATAGACTGCCTGCGGCGGAAGTACAGACCTCGGACGAGGAGGGTTAGCGTATGGATGACCGGTTGGAGCAACTGATAGAAATGGAGTGTGCGGACGCGTTGCTGGACGGTGGCGTGTCCGTTCCTCTTAAAAGGTGGCGCATTCCCTTTAAGAAGCGTCCCTTAGAACTGCGTGTGACGATGAAGCGGCCCCGGCTTCGGGGCCAGATGCTGCTGGCCAGGGAGTATCTGAGGCTGGGTGTGGCACCCGGCTGGAAACCGAAGGACAAGGCGGAGGAAATGGCCTTTGTGGCAAAGTACGGAAAAGGTATCAGCCGGATGTTGGCTTATACGGTATGCCGTGGTTGCGTGGCCCGGCGTGTGGGTATAGGGCTGACGGCATGGATGCTCCGGGAGCTTGTCGACTGGAAGTACCTGCTGGCCGCTTTCCGCACGTTCGAGCGTCTGATGGGCACGAAGGATTTTACGCATATTATCAGATCGGTGGACCGGGCGAACCCGATGAAGCCGAGACTGAGCCAGAGAGGGAAGGGGAGTTAAGGACCCGGTATGAGGGTTCCCATAGCCCCTTCGGCTTCGTGTGGCAGATAGCGTCAGCGACCGGCTGGAGCGTGGATTACATCCTTGACGGGGTGAATTACCAGACACTGATCATGATGCTGAGCGACGCGCCGCGTTATGTGAGGCGGAAGAAAGGCACGGCCGGTAACAATCCGGATGTGAACCGCAGCGCGGCGGACGAGGCGGACGATATTGTAGGATTTTTTCAAAGCAGACTGGAATGAAACCTGTAGAAGTTGAATTTTTAATGAAGGACAAACTCACGCCCGGCATGGACAAGGCCGGGCGTGAGGCGCTGGAGCTTCGTAACACCGTCAGGGTGTTGGAGGCGGAACTGGAAAGACTGCGTCTTGCCGGTGAGACGGCCGCCCCCAATTTGGACCAGAGTGCCAATATCGCGCAGATCCACGCGCTGGAGAAGCAGCTTGAGGATTTGCGGAGCCAGTTGAAACTGCTGCAGGAGGAATCGGAATCCGTACAGGTCACTCCTGCGGATGTACCCAATGCGCAGCGCCAGTTCAACGGGATTCACAACAGCATCCAGCAGATGGCGCGTGAGATGCCCTCGCTGGCTATGGGCCCGCAGATGTTCTTTCTGGCCATCAGCAACAACCTGCCGATATTCACCGATGAGCTGGCCCGTGCCCGTAAGGAATACGACGAGCTGCGGAAGTCGGGACAGAAAGGCACGCCGGTATGGAAGCAGGTGCTCTCTTCCCTCTTTTCCTGGCAAACGGCACTTACGACCGGCATCATGCTGCTTGTGATGTACGGTGACGAGATCGTGGAGTGGACGAAGGATTTGTTCAGCGCCAAGAAAGGCGTGGACGAGTTCTCGATCTCGTTGAAGGAAATGACCGAGATCGAGAAGGACGGCCGCGCCCAGATGGTGCGTACCCGCTTTGAGCTGAAATCGGTCACCGATGAGATAAAGAACTTCACCGGCAGCAAGGAACAGGAAAAGGCGAAGGTGGAGGAACTGAACCGCAAATACGGGGAAAGTTTCGGTTATTATAAAACCCTTTCCGAGTGGTACGATACCATCCTGCAGAAAAGTGAGGACTATGTACAATCCCTATTCCTTCAGATGAAAGTTCAGAATTTGGTAAAAAAAGCATCGGAAGTCGACGAAAAGATTGCAGAAGCGGAGGCGAAGGATGAAAGTGAGTTTGATACCTGGTGGGGCTATGGCGGAAAGGTAGACCGTTTCTTTTCTTCCGACCGATTCTACAAACAGAATAATAACGGCCGTTGGAAAAAAGAGGAGGAACTGCAGCGGCTGCGAAAAGAATACGATGGTTATATTGAGACTGCTGAAAACCTCACAAAAGAACGTATAGAGCTTGAGCAAAAGGCCGGCATCGGCGGACACTCCGATCCTAAACAGTCCGATAAAAAATCGGAAACGGAAGCCAAGCAGCGTATGGCTACAGAGCGCAGGCTGGCGCGGGAACTTGCCGCGTTGCAGGCGGAAAACGCCCAGGAATACATAGACCGGATGAAAGACGGCACTGAAAAGAAACTGGCACAGATCGAATACGACTATAACAGAAGAAAAGAAGAAATAGCCCGTCAGGAGGCTGAATGGAAACGTGAAAACAAGGAAGCCGGTGTTTCCACCGGTGGCAATGGCTTGACTCCCGGTCAGAGGGATGCCCTTGCCGGCGCACGCGACTCCAACGATAAGAACCGGAGCGCGGCTCTTGCTGCCATTTTTGAAGATGAGAGGGAAAAAGAAGCCCAGGCCATGCGTGATTACCTGGCGGAATATGGGAGCTATGAAGAAAAGAAACTGGCCATTACCAAGGAGTATGAAAAACGTATCGCGGAAGCTACCACGGAAGGCGGTCGGAAAACACTTCAGGAAGAACTGAAGGAAAAAATGGCCGGTCTTGATCTGAAGGAATTGAAGGACGGATTGAATTGGGAAGCCGTATTCGGGGACCTCGACAAGGTATCCTCCGAAAGCCTCCAATCCCTCCGTACCCGTCTGAAGGAATATATCGATACCCAGAAGGACTTGCAGCCGGACAGCCTGAAAGACCTGGTACGTGCCATTGACGCCATCGACAGGAAACTTAGCGAGCGCAATCCCTTTGCGGCATTGGAATCATCCATGTCGCGGGTAAAATCCACGACCTTATCCGTCAAGGAGGCCCAGGAAGCCTATAACAAGGCCGTGGAAGAAGGGACTGAAGCCGAGCAGAAGAACGCCCGGGCCGCACTGGATGCCGCCCGAAACGCGAAGCAGAGGGCACTGGCGGAGGCAACGGACGCCCTGCACGGCAGCGTGGGGCAGGTGAAGGAATACGTGGGAGCGGCAGAAGACCTGCTGGGACTGGTGGAACAGTTCGGTATCGATCCGCCGGAATGGATGGGTGAATACCTGGAAGGTTTGGGGCAGACGCTGGACGGCTTGGAAAGCATCGACCTGACCAAACCGATGAGCATTATTACCGGTGGTGTCAAGGCGGTAAGCGGCGCGGTGAAGACATTGTTCAGTCTGGGCGGCACCATCAACTGGAACGGAAGCAACGCGAAAGAGGTGCAGGATACGATGGACCGGCTGACTGACCGGAACGAGAAGCTGCAAACCTCCATCGAGGATTTGACCGATACCATCGAGGCGAGTAAGGGAACAAAATCTGTCACCGCCTACCGTGATGCGTACAAATACCAGCAGGAGACGAATTCCAACTACCTTCAGATGGCGATGGCGCAGGCCGGTTACCACGGCAACCACCATTCCTGGAACTACTACTGGGGTGGTTTCAGCCAGGCACAGATAGACAAGTTGAGCGGACAGATCGGCCGTGAGTGGGACGGCAGCTTGTGGAGCCTGAGCCCGGAGGAGATGAAGGCTCTCCGAAGCAACGTGGACATGTGGACGCAAATCCAGAATACCGGCAAGGGTGGCTATGGCGGGCGACTGACCGAGAAACTGGATGACTACATAGACCAGGCCGGCA